>Ga0222647_1000060_pt1 | contig 58220 bp, 55 predicted proteins | sample AntAcemetagen333_FD_179864 | JGI IMG/M metagenome (GOLD analysis project Ga0222647, IMG submission 179864) | Saline water microbial communities from Ace Lake, Antarctica - #333 | ecosystem: Environmental > Aquatic > Non-marine Saline and Alkaline > Saline | place: Antarctica: Ace Lake...
TTTTCCGTAGCGGATTAGGGGCTAGCCCCTAATCCGCTATTTTTGTTACACCCTATACCTCTTAATCTAGGGGTTGCATTTACGACTTGAATTTAAGTTTAGCGAATTGAAATAATCTTTAGATAGCATTTTTTATTTCAGTATATTTTTATAGTTTTACTTTATGAGATACGTAAAAATACTAACTATAATTTTCGCTATTAGTTTTATTGGTTGCAGTGATGATGATACGCCAAACCCAAATAAAGACTGCAATTGCGGCACTGTAGCAAACGATGGTATAGATAACGATTGTTATTGGTTAGAACTCAGGAATAATTGCTCAGATAACAAGAAGACGTTCTGTGTTGACCAAGATAAATGGATGGACGCTCATCCAGGCACTCAGTTTTGCATAACGAACTCTGGTAGCTGGTAATCCATCTAAAGTATAAAGACTTACTTCACTTAGGTAGTACGTTCTATTTGAACGGTGATTTACCTTCTGAAATACAAGGTCTGCTTTATGGTCTATACTTAGCGAATTGAAATAGTCTTTTGATAGCATAAGTAAAGGTATTAATTCAATTACTGTATACCGAATTGTATACCAAAGGCAACAAAAAAGCCCTAAACGTAATAGAATAGAGCTTCTTTTGAGGTCGGAACCGGATTCGAACCGGTGTAGCAGCTTTTGCAGAGCTGAGCCTAGCCACTCGGCCATCCGACCATTTCCTTGTAAAGGAGTGCAAATTTAATAAGGTACTTTGGTATTCCTAACTATTTTTTACAGAAACATAGTTCCAACGAATACTTACTTTTGACTGATTTTATAAATCTAAAAAGACAACTACGTGCTTACCAATCCGCATTTACAACAGCTATACAACGAGCATCAACCATCATTATTGAGTTTTGCTACATTTTTAATCGGTAGTAGAGAGGATGGATTAGAGATAGTAAATGATGTTTTTATCTCTCTCTGGCAAAATCGCAAATCTTTTAGAGAAATTAAATCTATAAAATCATACTTATTTAGCTCAGTAAAAAATAGAAGTATCAATCATATAAGAAAAAAAAAACCAGAGGTGACAAATCTCTGGCCAGAAAATGAGCAGAGTACATTTAGGGCAGACGCAGCTATAGAAGAGAAAGAACATCAAATCGCTCTTGAAAACCTTATGAATGAACTACCGCCTAAATGCAAACAAGTATTTGCTATGAGTAGGATAGATCAACTAAGTTACGCTGAGATAGCTGAGCTTTTAGATATCTCAATTAAGACAGTAGAAAGTCAAATGGGAAAAGCTTTAAAAATATTTCGAAAAAAAATGGGTATCGCGTAAGGGTAGGGCAGATAAATGGTGTCTTACTTATTATATAAACAAATTAAAATTATGATATGGGAATCTAATCTATTGTTAAAATTCTTATTTGGTAAATGCAATACGCAGGAAACTGAAGATGTAAATGAATGGCTAAACGAGAGCGAGTATAATAAACAGACGCTGTCTCATCTGCGTATGACAGTCTCTGCTCAATTGGCTTAATCAATAAAATATGTACCAAGAAACGGAAGATAAAATAGCTGCATATCTCTCAGGCAATTTGCCTGAGCATGAGTGTGCATTATTTCTAAAGGCTTTAGAGTCTGATCTTAGTTTTAAAAATGACTTCTTGGTATACAAACAAATCTGGGAACTAACCAACCAATTATCTCACTCCTCAGACTATATCAAGTCTGGATGGGCAGATTTACAGAAACAGGTGGAAACACCTGCTAAACCTTTAAGCCTACATTGGCTAAAATTAGCTGCAAGTATTTCAATACTTGCAGTTGTTTCGGTTTCCATGTGGTTTTTTGGATCAACAGATATTTCATTTACAACTCAACAAAATGTAATGGAATACCGTTTAGTGGATAATTCTACTGTCCAAATGCATTATAATAGCACCTTAAGCTATGCCAAAGATTTTAGTGAAAAAAATAGAAGCGTAACACTCGAAGGAGCCGCGTATTTCGACATTGCTAAGAGTGAAAAACCATTTACAATACATACCGATAATGGTGAAGTAACCGTTTACGGAACTCAATTTACGGTATTTAGTAATGACAAATTATTCACAGTTGAACTGCACGAAGGTTCTGTAAGTGTACTATTTAAGGGGGTTTCTTATAAGTTAGTGGCTGGAGAGCGTTTCTTTTCTGATGATAGTTCTCTTTTGGTATCTAACTTTAATCAAGCTTCCTCTTGGTCAAATAACTTAGAACTCAATGATGTCCCGCTATCTTATATAATAAGTCAGTTAGAGTTAACTTATGATTTATCATCAGACTTAGATGGCAAGTGGTTAAGAGACAGCTACACACTGAGCCTCCCAAAAAATGACTTGACCGCTTGTATTACTATTCTCAATGAAGTAATAGGCAAAAACTTGGCGGTAAAAAATCAAACCATTGTTTTGAATTAAAGTATTTACTTACTTTGCCTTGCGTGCGAAGTCTATTGTATATTTTATTATCTTGCTTAACATTTATTTCTGTGGCTCAAAGCAGGAATGATAATTATCTATGCAAGGGAAAACTAGTAGAATGTCTGGATACTATAGAGCAACTCAGAGAAGTAACATTCAACTATAAAACGTCTCTCGTGAATCGAAAGCAGATAGTTTTAATAGATAGAAGTCAGTCTCTAGTTTCTATTTTATACCAATTAAAGAAACAGTGTTTTGTAGATCATACAATCTACGGGGATAATATTATTAATCTTTATCCTCTAGTAAAAAAGTATATAAGTGGTACACTCTTAGATGCTACTTCGAGTGAACGTATAGTGGGAGCTACTATTTCTAGGGTGGATCAATCCACTACTGTCACAGATCCTAACGGTATGTTTAGACTTTATACTATAGAAGACAGTATTGTAGTAAACATATATCATCCAAATTATCAGCTTGCACGTTTAAAACTGTCTGCTGTTAAAAATGAAACCTACATCATTAGACTAGAAGCAATAGCTCAGCTAGCAGAAGTTAGGGTTACCTCGCCAGACTCTTTTCAATTAGGTATTAAGTCATTTGAAAAAATAGATCCGAATAAGAAAATTTTGCCTAGTGTAGGTGGGGAGACAGATGCACTCGCAAGTATCAAACTATTGCCTGGAGTTCAGCCAGTTTCATTTGGTCAGCAGGGTTTATCTATCCGTGGGGGGAGCCCAGATCAGAATTTCACATTAGTAGATGGTATACCTGTGTATAATACCTTCCACTTGCTAGGGTTATTCTCTATTTTTAACTCGGAAAGTATCAGTAGTATTAACTTACATAAAGACGAACAACCAGCTAAATACACCAATAGACTAAGCAGTGTAATACAGGTGAACTTAAAAAACGGGAATAAGCAGAAAATAGAAGCATCTGCAGATGTGGGTATACTGTCTAGTGGTATATGTATAAATGGACCTGTAATAAAAGAAAAGTTAAGTTTTTCGCTTTCAGCACGTCGTACCTATGCAGATATATTGTCCTTGCCATTGCAGCGTTTTTCGAATAGAAATTCATCACAAAAAAATGTTGCAAAACTCTGGTCATATGATGTTTTTGGTAAGATTCATTATCAAATAAATAAAAGTAACGAATTAAGTTTGACTGCTTACAACGGTGGAGATCAGCTTGATTTTCAAAGTAAGTTGAGATTAGACGATAACCTGAATACACAAGAGGAGTCTAATGGGTCCTTAGGGTGGCGAAATGCCGTTATTGGATTAAGATGGAAAAGCATTATTGGATCGCGTGTCTATCTTAATACAGAGGTATCCACTAGTAATTATGAACTTAAATTTAATGACGATTACGCACTAAGTCAAATAGAAAATCAAATTTCAAATTCTTCCTCCTACCGTAATGGTCTTCAAGAAATAAGAATGTGTGCAGATTTAGATATACTATGGAGAAGAAGTAATATGCTGAAATTAGGTATGGGTGTAGTCAATTATCTTTTTCGTCCTTTTGAACGAAACTACAGTACCACTAATGAAATAAGTATAATCGATACTAGTCTGATTTCTAGACAGTACCAGTCCCAAGAGTATTATGCTTATATTGAAGGAAAATCTTATTTTAAAGGCGGTAGTGTAACTTATGGGCTAAGAGCAGCTCAATTTACCGCGGTAGGGAAGACGTATCACAGATTACTTCCAAAAATAAGTCTAATACAGGACCTTGGTAATAATAGCCAACTCAGGTTAGGTGTCGCCGCAGCCAATCAGTTTGTTCACTTGGTACCTAATAATAATCTTGGTTTGCCTGTAGATATATGGTTACCTGTCACTAATACTCTTAGTCCTATGAGTGTAACCCAGCTAAGCTCTAAATTTATCCGTCAGAAGAATAATCTGCGACTTGAGTTAGGAGTTTATAGTAAATTTTATACCAATATAATAGAACATCAGACAGGTTCACAGTTACTTACCGGTAATAACTGGGAAAATAATCTGCGTGTTGGAAGCGGTAGGGCTTACGGCTTGGAAAGTGTGTTAGAATACAAACATAACAATCTATTTCTGTACTCTTCATACACCTTTAGTAGAAGTAGACGTACAATCGAGGGTATTAATGACGGATATGTTTACTTTAGTAAGTATGATAGACCACACATGCTTAGTGTAACAGCACAGTATAAGTTAGCGAATGATAACAAACTAATAGCTTCATTTACATATGCTTCAGGTAATCCCATAACAGTACCTACCAGCAGATATATCACACTTATTAATGGTAAAGAAGTAGTAGTAGAGGAATTTAGTGGTATTAATAATTACCGAATGCCTGCTACGCATCATTTGGATATTTCCTATGTAAGAAATAGAAGACATAATTGGTTTAGTACTTCTACTATTCTAGGTGTTTATAATGTGTATAATAGACTGAACCCATTTATGGCTTTTGTAGGGTTAGATGAGAATGCCGTTCCTGAATTGAAACTTCGGTCATTTCTACCTATAATGCCTATGGCAAAAATTATTTTTAAACTATGAAAATTAGATTATACATATATTTCGTCTGCGGAATTTCATTTTTCAGTGCATGTGAAAAATCATTACCGTATAACAGTGAAGGGTTTACGCCTAAGCTAGTAATTAACGGTTTTAATAGTTCAGATTCGTTTATGCAAATAGCAGTGAGTTTGAGTACTAGCACACTTAAAACTCCATCTATGTATGAGCTAGAAGGAGAGTGTAAGGTACTGCTACTAAAAGATAATCTTCTTCTTCTAAGCGATAGTTTTGACTTAGTAAAAGGAAAAATAATTTTACCATTTAAAGCTACAACCGGAAGCATCTACGAATTGCAACTAAGTTATGGTGACTTTCCGAGCATTAAAGCCATAGATTCTGTACCATTAGAAATTCCAGAATTATATATAGATACGCTACTCAGAAACGCTGTTTATTATACATTTAATGTGCGTGTAAAAGACTTCAGTACTCTTCAGAAGTATCAATTTCAGACATTGGTACACGGAAAAGAATTGATAGATTCTGACTCCATTGAAACTACCTACTCGCTGCCATTCTATAGTACCGATAAGATTTTTATAAGTACCATAAGAACGGTAGCCGGCGAAAATACTTTCGCCTTATTTGGTGATGAATTATGGAATGGTCAAGAACGAAACATTGACCTACGCGTTTTGAAAAATGATATTTTAAGGCCAAATTTTACCCCAAAGTATGCTGAAATAATATTATCCAATTTATCCCTGAATATGTACACCTATTATGCATCATTGCTTCAAAACAATCACGTCTATGGAGGACCGCTTAGTTCCGTAACAGATTTAAATGGAAATATAGACCAAGGACTTGGAGGCTTTTATTTTTACACACAGAATATGCAAAGAATAGAGCTATGATTTTTTTTCTTTAAATACGATATTGTAATCTTCTAGTTCTTTCAGTATAGGATCGTATAATTCAGGTGATATAGGTAACAAACATCCTCTTAGACTTATTTTTCCTGTTAATATAAGCTTGCATGCCATACCAAGAGGGAGACCAACCGTTTTAGCCATAGCTGTATGCTGTCTGTCTTCTCCTTCACATACTAAGCTACTTTCAACGGTATGACTCTCCCCGTTTTTAGTATAGGCAACGTTGTGCCACATGACTATCATATCACGATCAGTATCTTTTAAGTTCCATTTCTTCTCTAATATATGTTGTAATATTTGAGCAGGAGTAGAGTCTTTAGCAAGCCCAATAAGCTCATCACTAAATATACCTGTACTTTCTAGTTTTTCCCATAAATAGATATCATCTTGATCTATTCCTAAATATGACTTTAATTTTAGCTCTACACTATCCGTAGGGTGATATGCTAAAAAGGTATTGATAAAGTTTCTATGACTCATTTGGTCCGAATGAGGCAATATGTAGCTATCATCTGTGGCCCCTAATTGCACAAAACAGTTCCAAGCTTTACTAAACCCAAGTCTTCTGAATGTACCTCGATACATAGTCTGTACATCAGCTAACTCATACGATTCTCTGTAGGTCAGACTATCTCTATTCGCATAGCCTTCAAACTTACCATACCCATCTATAGAGACTACTTCGGTACGTCTAAATACACGATGGTATGGTATAAACTTATACTGTCCCTTATGGATAAATTTAACCGCACTCCCACTACCTGCCAAGACTACATTTCTAGGATTCCAGGTAAACTTATATTCCCACGGATTATCTACACAATCAGGAGCTATGAGTCCTCCCGTAAAACTCTCAAACTCTATAATCTTACCACCTTCTCGTCTTATACCATCTAATAGTTTCATAGCTGAAAGATGATCTATACCTGGATCTAATCCACATTCGTTTAGAAAAATCAAGTTCTTTTCCTTGACCTTGCTATCAAGATTTTTCATTTCTTCTGATAGATAGGAGGCTGTAGCCAGATGAATCTCTTGAGAAAGGCACTCTTCAGCTATATGGATGTGAAGTGACGCAGGTAACATACTCACTACTAATGAAGATCCACTAATAAGCTTGCTTACAGCAGATGTATCACTAATGTCTATTTCTATGCATTTAGTACTGCTTAATTTACATTTACCCTTTGCAAGACTAAGGTCCCTATCAGCAATTTGAAGATCCCACGAATGGACTTCAGCATTTTCTTCCAGATAGCTTATTAAATATGTGGCTGATAATCCAGCTCCGAATACGACGATTTTTTTCATTGTTATATAGGTCAAATCTGCATAAATATTTTCGATATACCATCGATAAGTAAATATTGTTGATATTGCACACTTAAATAAAAATATTGGAAAAAACAGTTAAAATCACGGAACTTAAATTCAGAGAGTTATCAGAAGATAAAAAAGCATTTGTAAAACTGGCAAAGAAAGCCAGTGAACAGAGTCATGCTCCTTACTCAGAATTTTTCGTGGGTTGCTCTGTTATGCACGATAATGGGCACATAGGATTAGGCAGTAATCAAGAAAATGCTTCTTTCCCTTCTGGTCTATGTGCAGAACGAGTTGCCCTTTTTGAAAGTTCGAAGACATTAAGTGAAAATAAAGTAAGTGAAATAGCAGTATATGCTACATCTACTAAATATGTTGTTCCCAAAATGCTAGTGCCATGTGCAGGATGTCTCCAAGTAATAAGCGATATACAATCCAGACAAAAAAGTCCTATCAAAATATGGATGTGGGATGGAAAAGATGATGTGTTCGTAGCAGAAGATGCAGGACAGTTTCTGCCTTTTCACTTTGAGCTGAAGAAGGGGTAAGGGTAATTACTTCAATAAACCAAAACGTTCAATGAGCACTTTTTCACGGTATTTAAATACTTCTTTTAGTTTGTTTTTCACAAAAATAGCATTGGCTATATCACCCAATATACCAAACGGTACCTTATAATTTACTTCATCACCCACGAGCACTCCTCCATCTATTTCTTTAAAGTAGTGTCTGTGATGCCAAAGAGCATATGGTCCAAATCTCTGCTCATCTACAAAGTAATTACCCTCATCTACAGTAGTGATTTCTGTCATCCAAGGCATTTTGATTCCCAAAACAGGTTTTACTGTGTAGGTAATGATTTGTCCTTGAAACATCTTAGGATCTGGATCATTGGTAATTTCAAAACCCATCTCTTTTGGGGTAATCTTACTTAGGTTTCTAGGAGAGGAAAAAAAATCCCACGCTTCGCCTAATGAAATAGGTAATTTTTGTTCCGATTTGATGCTATAAAATCCCATGTTGTACAAAGATAGATGCAACACACTGGTTTTATACCATTTGTGAATGAAATTGGGATTATTCCTCGTAAAGTAATGGAGAGTTACAATATCTTTGCTACCAACCAAAGTACGATATGAAATTATTAGAGAATAAGACCGCTATCATCACAGGTGCTAGCAGAGGTATAGGAAAAGGAATAGCAGAAAAATATGCAGAGCAGGGTTGTAACATTGCTTTCAGTTTTGCTAGCAGTGTAGATAAAGCGAAAGCTCTAGAAGAAGAGCTCTCTTCTCAATATGGCGTAAAAGTAAAAGGATTCCAAAGTAATGCAGCTGACTTTGATTCATCTCAAAAGTTAGTAGATGACGTTGTTGCAGAGTTTGGTAGGATAGATATACTCATTAATAATGCAGGTATCACTCGAGATAACTTACTTATGCGAATGAGTGAGGATCAGTGGGATGAAGTAATGAACGTAAATCTCAAGTCTGTATTTAATCTTACTAAAGCGAGTCTTCGTACTTTCTTAAAGCAAAAGAGTGGTAGTATCATCAATATGAGTAGTGTAGTGGGAGTGATGGGAAATGCTGGTCAGGGTAACTATGCCGCATCTAAGGCCGGTATCATAGGATTTAGTAAATCTATGGCCAAAGAGCTAGGAAGTAGAAATATAAGATGTAATGTGGTTACACCTGGCTTTATAGAGACAGAAATGACCGCTGAGCTTGGAGAAGATGCATTGAAAAAATGGACAGACGGTATCCCACTAAAAAGAGGAGGTACTCCAGATGATGTAGCTAACGCTTGCATATACTTAGGTAGTGATCTGTCTACTTACGTGAGCGGTCAAGTACTGAGCGTGTGTGGCGGTATGTTGATGTAAAAAAAAATATACAATGGCATTAGACCAGATAGATGTAGATGAGTACGATGCTCAGATGACCTTTTTAGAGCATCTAGAAGCTTTGCGGTGGCACCTTATTCGCTCAGTTATAGCAGTCGTAGTAGGTGCTATTCTAGCCTTTATAAAAGGACCATTTATTTTTGATACTATTTTACTTGGTCCTACTCGAAATGACTTTTGGAGTTTTAGAAAGCTGTGTGAACTTGGTGAAGTATTAGGGCGACCGGAAACACTCTGTATAGGAGACATGGATTTTGTAGTAAAGACTGTTAATATTCAGGAGCAGTTTTATCAGCATTTTATGATAGCAGCTATTGGCGGATTAATTTTTGCTATGCCAGTAATCCTCTATGAAATTTACAGATTTATAAAACCCGCTCTTAGAAATACTGAAAAACAATACTCTGGACTCGTGATTGGGTTCGCATCGTTACTTTTCTTTATTGGAATACTTTTCGGATACTTTATTCTCACGCCTATTTCTGTTAATTTTTTAGGAACTTACACACTCAGTGACTCTATAGTGAGAGAGTTTACCGTGTCGTCCGTAGTTAGTTTTATAAGTCTTTTAACATTAGGAGCAGGTATTATATTTGAGCTACCTATAGTTATTTATTTCCTAGCTAAGATAGGGATACTGACTGCAGATAATATGAAAGAATACAGAAGAGTAGCTGTAGTAGTGATACTGATACTCTCCGCAGTTATCACTCCGCCAGACGTTACCAGTCAGATTATATTAAGTTTCCCTATACTATTGCTTTACGAGATAGGGATAGTAATAGCTCGCAAAGTAGCACCAGTAGTACCCATAGAATTACCAGAAGAATAATGATACAAATAAGCGTAGGAAATGACCACGCAGGCACAGACCTGAAGAATAAAATAATGGAAATTTATGCAGACCAGTATGAGTTTGTAAATCATGGCACAGATGGCTCCGAATCTGTGGACTACCCAGACTTTGTACATCCTGTAGCTAACGATGTGGAAAGTGGAGCGAGTACATTTGGTATACTGATATGTGGCAGTGCCAATGGAGTATGTATGACCGCTAATAAGCACCAAGGTATCCGTGCAGGGCTAGCGTGGAATAAAGAAGTAGCTATGCTAATAAAGCAGCACAATAATGCTAATATTATCTGTATACCAGCCCGTTTTCTTACAGAAGGTGAATCATTAGAAGTGTTACAGACCTACATAGACCAAAAATTTGAAGGTGGCAGGCACCAGACTAGAGTAGATAAGATTCCGTGTTAAAGTGTAGGTGAATAGGTGATTTATTATTCAGTTAAGGAATTACCTATTCAAATATCCGTAAAAGCACATCATTCTGTAGTGAAAAAATGAAGCTATTGATGTCCTTCCATCTTTACCTAAGCTACTTATCACATCCACTTCGCTGCAGTATGCTAGACCGCTGGCAACACAGCTATTGGCACAACTCTCGAAGGTTCTTGTGCTTATAGGTTGAATTGTAACTTAAGCATCACAGGTATTTGACTGTCAGATTCAAAAATCCGATAAGTGTATTTGAGACCAATTTCAACTTTAGATGAAATTTTTCGCGTACCTTCTAATGTTAAATTGAATAGAACCCCTTGAAGCTGACTTTGCACAGGAACCCACCACAAAGGTTCTGTTCCGTTAATGGGAGTTACTGGGAGTATGAATATTTGTGAATATTTCCCAAACCCAATTCCGCCTCCTAATCTGAGAGAAGTTTTATTATCAGGTTTTAAAAAATTAAAATATCCATTAGCACTAATATCGTAACCTGACCCTGAAAACTGACTCTCAGTGGTCATATTAGATTCAAAACCCAATATTGCTGAAGCACTGAAAAACCGATTAAATTTCCTGCCCAATTCTATTTCAGCTCTTCCAAGCATACCATTATCATCGTAGATACTTACCCCAGGATTTATAGAGATAAAATCTTTCTTTTGAAAAGTTTGGGCATACGATACGAGACAAATCATACATGCTAGAATTGCAAAGAGTATTTTTTTCATACAGCTAAAGTAAAGAAAAATAAACAACTACACAAGAGTAATCTTCCCGTCCTTAAGCACACCAACGCTACTTATTACATTTACTTCGCAGCAGTATGCTATGTCTTTCGTCACTCCTTTACTAGCTAGCCGTTGGAAGTGGTTGGTGTTTTGCAATGCTTTGAATAAGTTTCCTTTAGCAGCAGTATAAGCATCTATACACAGTAGGGTAGAGTCATCCAGTTCGTTATCCATAAATGAACAAGCTACTGCACCCGCGAACAAGCTGTCTTCTAGATTCACTTTATCTTTCCATCCGGCACAGAAAAGTACAATATCTTTATGGAGATAATTGATGTGTTCTACTACTTTGTCTAGATTAAGAAACGATCCAATGAGTACTTGATAAGCGTGAGCAGACATTTCTATGCACTTGGTACCATTGGTAGTGGTGAGCACTATTTCTTGGTCTCTTACTATCTCTGGTTTGTATTGGAAAGGAGAATTACCAAAATCAAAACCTGTTATCGTTTCACCACTGCGTTCTCCACCTACTAGGAAGCCTTTGGCTTTGTATTCTTTGGCTATTGATTCTTCTCTTACTGGAATCACAGCAGAAGCCCCATTCGCTAATATGGTGGTGATGGTAGATGTAGCACGCAGTATATCAATAACTATGACTACTTTATCTTCTAAGTTCTCTATTTGGCTAAATAGCGAAGGAGAGAGTACTGTTTCGATTTTCATCTTAATAAAAAATTTCAGCCATCATACATCGTGCACTTCCACCGCCTATTGTTTCTATCACATTGAGTGGTGGAGCTATGATCTCATTTTGGTGCTTGTTTTGAATTATATCTAATTGTTCAGCGGTTAGACTTCGCTTAGCTTCAGCAGACATTACTAAAAACTTATTGCCTTTAGCATTTTGTAGTTGAAGCATATTTCCGGCAAAGTGCCTAAATATCTGATTATTTGACATCAGGATTACATCCTTTCCCAGTTGTTGTAAAGAAGCTAATACGGACTCTTTCTCCTCCGCTTTTATCGTATCAGAACCTAGTATGGCAAAAGTATCTCCAATAGTCATTACTACGTTAGTATGATATACCGGTTGATCATCTGGACCATATGCGTTAAATCTGTATGTAGAATAACCAGTTAATTTTTCGAATGCATCTAAAGCTGCAGGTGCAGTACGTGGAGAAATAGCGGCAAACGCTGTTTTACTCGTGTGATCACAAACTAAACTACCGGTTCCTTCTAGTATTGCATTCGACTTTTCTAATTTTACTAGTTTATCATTTACGGATTTACGTAAATCATTGGATAGCTTTTGATAGATTGTTTTTTTTCGTTCTTTTCTCCTATTTTCAGAGTACATAGGATAAAGTATAACTTCATCAGTGAAAGTAGAAAACCAATTATTTGGAAATATTGAGTCTGGGGTATCACTGCCATTGTCATCGAAAACCTGAACTTTAATACCTTTAGTTTTTAATAAAGTTACCATATTATTAAACTCAAGAAGAGCGAGTTCTTGGATTTGTTGCTGTGTTAAAAGTTCTAGCTTATTCTGAAAAGCATTATTATCAGCTGTTTCTGTATTAAAAGAAAAGCTACTTGGGCGTACCATCGCCACACATTTTGGGATATTCATTGTATTAAGATCTTAGAAGTGGGAGAGTAGAGCATCTCAATAGCCCTTCTTGTTTAGAGATTTGGTAATACGGTATTTCTTCTACTGTATATCCTAAAGATTGTAGTTTCTCATTTATTCTTATAAATCCTCTTTCGCTTACTACTAAGTCTGGACTTATGGAGAATATATTACAGCACATATCGTACATCTCTTGTCTGGAAATTCTTATCAGATTTTGTTTACCAAATATTTCATAAATAGTGGCTAAATCTTCCTCGTGTTTAAATCCTGCTTCAAATATGAGTGCATGACCAAGACCCAAAGGCTGAAAACAGCAATCCAGGTGAAGTGCATTTTCCATTGCCTCGTAGTCAGACTTTTTGAGTTGAAAACCAATGACTGTTTTAGTTGGGAAATTCTCTTTTATGTAATTAAGTCCCGCTTCATTAGTTCGAGCGGTCTTATAATTGTAAAAGTCTTTTTCATCAGAGTATCCTACAAAGATGTAATCGTTATGCACTACCACATCTCCACCTTCTATACGCACACCGTCAGGTGCGTCTAATATGGCCGAAGGGTTTATCTGGTCTATATACTGTTGCATAGCATCTTGCTCATCTTTCCGCTCTCTCAGTATCTCTGGAATGATAAACTTATCGTCAATCACAAAACATATATCTCTAGTAAATATTTGATTTACTCCATTGAGATTACTGGGGCGAAGGACATTTACACTATGCCTTTCTAGCACTGCCGCAAATGCTTCCATTTCTGGTACCATATCCCTTTCATTAGGAGAAATGCCTTTCCGCATATACTCTTTAGTTTTGGGATCATAGGTTTCATCCAGACTTCGCTGACCGCCACTATCATTAGCTGTCCCAAGGATAACTGTGTGAAGTTTGCCGTATTCGTTAGATACTCCTAATTTCATTTAATCTATTTTTGGTCGGTTGATATAGTCTTTCACTAAAAATGCATTTGGAAAATGTTCTCTAATTTCATCCAACATAAAGATAGCATCTACTTCCCTATAGTAGTCGCCTACTCGTATCTTCCAATACGGCTGTTGATAAAGAGCATAGACTCTATCACTGTAGTTTGAGAATATATTTATGAATTTAGATTCAGAGATGCTCACATCGGACTTGTTTGAGCTAAAAGCTATCTGTATACGATAGCCAGATATTTTAGTGGAATCTATCTTAGCATTTTTCATACGAAGGTTCTCGTTTATTTTCTCATCTATATCTAGAGTAACCTGTGCCTGTAAGATATGAGCCGAGCATAGGAATACTAAAACTACGAGATATTTATACGTCTTTACCATGGCATTTCTTGAATTTTTTACCGCTACCACAAGGACAGTCGTCGTTTCTTCCTACTTTATGTTCTGCTCTTACGGGTACAGCCACTTCTTTAGGTTGTTCTGCAGCTTGCTGGTTACCACTATTTTCTTGAGATAGTAGTGCTTCTGCTGCTCTACTGGTTTTCATTTTACTCGTATCTACACGTTTACGCTCTTTCGCTTCTTTTATATCATCAGATGCCTGCACAGCTATATTTCCTTTGAAAATAAGTGACACTACCTCCGCGTTTAGTGTACTTATCATCGTTTGAAAAAGATTAAAAGATTCTATCTTATAAATGAGAAGTGGGTCTTTTTGCTCAATGGATGCATTATTACTACTCTGCTTTAGATCATCTAATTCTCTGAGGTGATCCTTCCAGTTTTCATCTATACTCGCTAGAGCTACGAAACGTTCAAATGCATTGATAATTTCAGCACCATCTGTTGCTAGTGATTTTTCCAGATTCACAGATACATTAAGCGCTTTTTTACCATCAGAAAATGGCACCAATATATTTTTCACATCTGCACCTCTATCATTGTGTATATTTTGAAATACAGGTAATGCACGCTCAATGATATCCTTGTTTTTTTGCTCATAAGCGTCTAATAGATTATCAAACATCTGCTGAGTAAGTGCTTCTGGTTTAGAAGATTCAAACTCACTAGCTGATAGAGAAGGATCATAGGCCACATGTCTAAGTACTTCTAGTTTAAATCCTTCATAGTCATTGGTAACCTTAAAGTTATTTACTGTCTCATCTATCCAGTCATATAAAGCATTATTGATATCTAGTGAAAGTCTATCACCGTATAATGCATTTTTTCTACGTGTATATATTACTACACGCTGCTTGTTCATCACATCATCATACTCTAAGAGTCTCTTTCGTATACCAAAGTTATTCTGTTCTACTTTTTTCTGAGAACGCTCTATAGTTTTAGATATCATAGAGTGTTGTATTACTTCACCTTCTTCATACCCGAACTTATCCATTACTTTAGATACTCTGTCAGAGCCAAATAGTCTCATTAGATTATCCTCTAGCGATACAAAAAACTGAGAAGATCCAGGATCTCCCTGTCTACCTGCTCTACCTCTTAGCTGTCTATCTACACGTCTACTATCATGACGTTCCGTTCCTACTATAGCTAATCCACCTGCTTCTTTTACTCCTTTGCCTAGTTTTATATCCGTACCACGACCTGCCATATTAGTAGCCAGTGTTATAGATCCCGGCTGACCAGCTTCTTGTACTATATCTGCTTCACGCTGATGCTGTTTTGCATTTAAGACGTTGTGCTTGATCTTACGCATATTGAGCATTCTGCTCAGTAATTCAGATATCTCCACGGATGTAGTACCTACTAGCACAGGTCTACCTTCTTTTTGAAGTCTAATTATTTCTTCTGCTACTGCGTTAAATTTTTCACGTACAGTTTTATACACTAAATCATCATCATCTTTTCTACCTATTGGTCTGTTCGTAGGTATGACTACCACGTCTAGTTTATAGATTTCCCAAAGCTCACCTGCTTCAGTTTCAGCAGTACCAGTCATACCACTTAATTTGTGGTACATCCTGAAAAAGTTTTGAAGCGTAACTGTAGCAAAAGTTTGCGTAGCAGCTTCTACTTTCACATTCTCTTTTGCTTCTATAGCTTGGTGTAGTCCATCTGAGTATCGTCGGCCATCCATTACACGACCAGTCTGCTCGTCTACAATTTTCACTTTACTATCTTGAATGATGTATTCTACGTCTTTCTCAAACATAGCATACGCCTTTAGTAACTGATTTATACTGTGGATACGTTCAGATTTCACAGAGAACTCACGCATTAGCTCAGATTTTTGCTTTGCTTTCTCATCATCCGCTAGACTACCTTTTTCCAACTCGGCTATACTTGAACCTACGTCAGGCATTACAAAGAAGTCTTTATCATCACTGTTATTAGAGATAAGGTCTATCCCTTTATCGGTAAGTTCAATCTGGTTTTGCTTTTCGTCTATAGTAAAGAATAGCTCTGCATCTACGATATGCATTTCTTTCTGCTGATCCTGGAGGTAGAAGTTTTCTGCCTTGGTCATCATAGCTTTCATTCCCTGCTCTCCTAGAAACTTTATCAGTGGTTTACTTTTCGGAAAACCTCTGTAGCATCTAAATAGTAAAAGACCAGCGTCTTTTTCACTTGTTTTACCCTCTTTTATCATTCGCTTAGCATCTGACAGGGCAGTATTTAGATAACTTTTTTGAGCATCTACTACTTTTTGTATTTTAGGTTTGAGCTCGTTGAATTCGTGTATCTCTCCTCTAGGAGTAGGGCCACTTATGATAAGCGGGGTACGTGCGTCATCTATAAGTACAGAATCCACCTCGTCTATCATAGCAAAATGATGTTTTTGCTGTACTTGCTCATCAGGACTATGGGCCATATTATCTCTCAGATAATCAAAACCAAATTCATTATTAGTACCGTACGTTATATCTGCTAAGTAGGCCTGCTTACGCTCTGGAGAGTGAGGTCTGTAGTAATCTAAGCAGTCTACCTTAAGTCCATGAAACTGAAATATAGGAGCATTCCACTCTGCATCTCTTCGTGCTAGGTAGTCATTTACGGTAACTATATGTACACCGCGTTGACCGAGTGCATTCAGATAAGCTGGTAGCGTGGAGACTAGAGTTTTACCCTCACCCGTCATCATCTCAGCTATTTGTCCTTTATGTAAGACCACACCACCTATGAGTTGTACATCATAGTGGACCATATTCCAACTTACTTCCTGACCTGCTGAGTCCCAAGTGGTATCATAGTGTACTTGATCTCCCACTATATTTATATGTGGTTTAGCAGCAGCTAAATCTCGATCATAATCAGAGGCCGTGGCACTTAACTTTTCGTTTTCAGAAAATCTACGTGCGGTTTCTTTCACTACAGCAAATGCTGCAGGAAGAAGCTCTTCTAGTACTTCTTCTAACTTCTCGTCTCTTTCCTTTTCTAAATTATCTATTTTCTCATAAGCGTCTTCACGCTTATCTATCTCGTGGATAGTAGTTTCTTTTATCTCCGCCTTTAAGTCAGCTATGGACGTATCTATTTCTGCCAAATAGTCGTTTACTCTATTTTTGAACTCTGCCGTTTTTGCTCTAAGTTGATCGTTGGTGAGTACCTGTAGCTTTACATATTCTGTATTTACTTTTCCCACATAAGGCTCTAAACCTTTTACGTCCTTATCTGCTTTATTTCCAAAAAGCTTTTGTATTCCACTTACTATAGAATTAATCATTTTATTATTTTGATGAGTAATGGACTAAAATTATGCCAAAACTCTTATTTTATCTTTTTTAAATATCAGGAGTAGAGGATTCTACATACCCGTACACTCGTTTTAATTAAAGGCCAAAAGTAACCCTATTATTCCTTCTTTGACATATAAATAAGCCACCAGTTAGCCACATAATAGGAGTTGCTATCCTAGCTATTTCTATTGTTTTCTCCTTTTTAAAACAAAAAAAGTGGTTGTTTTGAAGTAATATTTAAGATATGCGAATTTTAATACTAGGAAGCGGAGCTCGTGAGCACGCCATAGCAGCTAAGTTGAGTAAGGAAATAGGCAAAGAGAACGTGTTTACAGCACCGGGTAATGCGGGTACGGCTCTTTGTGGGACTAATTTAGATGTTAGTTACACAGATTTCGAAGGATTAAAAACATTCAGTCTAGCTAATGATATAGATACCATACTTCCTGGGTCTGAAGATGCCATAGCTGGAGGAGTTAGAGATTTTTTTGAAGAGAGTGAAGATACCACTCACATATATGTATTCTCTCCTAACAAACACGCAGGTCAGTTAGAAAGTAGTAAATCCTTTGCCAAAGAATTTATGGCGAAACAAAATATACCAACGGCAGCATATCAATTATTTACAAAAGACACTATAGAACAAGGATATAAATTCCTAGAAAGTCTCCGTGCACCATATGTACTCAAGGCAGATGGTCTAGCCGCTGGTAAAGGAGTACTGATATTAGAAGATTTAGCAGAAGCTAAAGCAGCATTAAAAAAAATGCTTGTAGACGAACAGTTTGGAGAGGCATCAGCTACGGTAGTGATAGAGGAGTTTCTAGATGGGATGGAGTTTAGTGTTTTTGCTCTTACAGATGGAGAAAATTATGTAATACTGCCAGAGGCTAAGGACTACAAACGTGTAGGAGAGGGTGATACAGGATTAAATACAGGTGGAATGGGGGCAGTATCTCCTGTTCCATTTTATACAGAGGCACTAAAAAAGAAAACCATAGAGCAAGTAGTAGAGCCAACTATCAAAGGACTTAAAACTCAGAATCTTAATTTCAGAGGTTTTGTATTCTTTGGGTTAATAGTAGTAAATGATAATCCGTATGTCATAGAATATAATGTGCGAATGGGAGACCCAGAAACTGAGGTGGTTATACCTAGACTAGAAGAATCACTCTCCCAGCTAATAATCTCTGCACAAAATGGTACACTCACAAACAGGAGTGCAAAAACTAATAAAAAATATGTAACTACAGTATTTGCCGTATCTGGCGGATATCCAGAGAGTTATACTAAAGGGAAGCAAATCACTTTGAACAGTACCTCTGAAACTTTATTTCACGCAGGAACAAAAAATGAGAATGGAACGTTATTAACCAACGGTGGTCGTGTATTAGCAGCCACTTGTTTCGGTTCTAGTATGTCAGAAGCCTTGAGTGCGTCGTATGAGCAGGTAAAAGGTATCTCTTTTGAAGGAAAACACTTCAGAACTGATATAGGTAAGGACCTATTAAAATTTGTATAAAAATGGAAGTAATTAATAAAATAGTAGGATACCTAACTTTTAAAAAGGACACAGGCGAAGGATCTTTCCTCAAATCAATGCACGTCATTAATAAAATATCAATACTGATGTTTCTAATGGCAATGGTTATATTAATTGTAAAACTGACACGATAACATGTTGGCATATAAATTGTAATGAGGAAGGAAAATAATCTGATAACATAGAATGTATATAATTTTAATAATTTTAGTAATGGGTGGGAGTTGGTTCGTTCAGAATCGATTAAAATCTAAGTTCAAAAAGTATTCTCAGACTCCGATTAGCAGTAATTTGTCAGGTAAAGAGATAGCTGAAAAAATGCTTTCTGATCACGGTATTTATGATGTCAAAGTGATTTCAGTAAATGGGCAACTTACAGACCATTATAATCCAGCGAAGAAAACAGTAAATCTGAGTGAGTCAGTTTATAATCAGCGTAATGCAGCGGCAGCGGCTGTTGCAGCACACGAGGTAGGACATGCTGTACAGCACGCACGATCATATAGCTGGCTGACCTTGAGAAGTAAAATGGTGCCAGCTGTTTCTATAAGTTCTAAGTGGGTTACCTGGATACTTTTGGCTGGTATAGGTTTAGTGAGTTTTACAGGAAACATACTTTTGCTTCAGGTTGCCGTCGCTATGTTTGCTGTGACTACACTTTTTAGTTTTATAACTCTGCCTGTAGAGTTTGATGCGAGTAACAGAGCATTAGCGTGGATAGAGGATAAAAACATTGCTAGACCAGATGAGTTAGCGGATAGTAAAGATGCTCTAAAATGGGCGGCTATGACGTACGTAGTGGCAGCACTAAGTTCTCTGGTGACACTTCTATATTATGCTTCTATGCTCATGGGTCGAGACTAATATGAGTGCGCTTATTATTACGTCAACTAAAAGAATATTATCAGTACTCCCAATCCTTGTGATTGGGATTTTTGTTTCTGCTCAGTCAGTGCGATTACAATCACAAAGAAGAGTAAAGGATGATTTTTTTGAGAAGTCGCAGAGCATACTTCCTATTTATAAGTATCAAGGTTTAGCCATAGAACCATATTCCAAATTTGGATTAGAGAAAGATACTATCAAGTCTTGGTACACCATCAGAGAACTGCCAGATATGAATAAATGCAGAGATACTGGATATACATACGTTTATTTTGCTGGTGCAGATAATGCAGAAAGTCAAGGCTACTTACTAGCTATGGTGGGTAACTATGCACGGTCTAGGCGAACGGTCTATTTTTTTATTGATAGAAATAATGACTTTGATTTCACTAATGATGGTGCTCCTGATAGTATTACTAGTGATCAGAATGATTTTGAGATTGATTTAGAAAATTCAGCTGTACCTGGAGCCAAGTATGCAATCAAACTTACCCGATTTAAATATGGAGAAAATGTAAGGTATAAAAATTTGCTAACGCAGCATTATAAAGTACATAGTGGTAAAAAGTTATTTACGGATATCAACTACTGCTATCGTGAGCAACGGTACAATAGCATTATAGCACATTATAATGTGGGGAATGACTCGTTTAGTATAGGTGTAAAAGATCAGAATGTAAATGGAATCTATAATGAAAGCTGCACAGACAAGTTATGGGTAGGACAGTATAAACATATTATTAATTCTGATGATGTATTTGATATGGTGCCTACTATGAATAAAAATGCCTTTGAGTGGAACGGGAAAAAGTACAAAATTAATAGTATAGAGACTACAGGAGCATACATAGAAATAGAAGAGGATAAAGGTGCTAGGCTCAGTTATAAACTAACTATAGGTAAAAAGGCTCCTAATTTTTCATATATCAATGTGTTGAATAATAAGCACGAACTAAAGGATAACAAAAAGAAGCAGGTTTTCCTTTTCTTTTGGGATCTGGAAACAATAAGCAATGAGGATACGATATATCTCAATAAGCTAAATAATGAGTATCATGAAAAACTGAAGATCATAACACTTAACCATGGTGATGCACCAAAGCAAGTGAAGATAACTTTTTATTATGATAAAATACAATGGCCTATGGGCTACAGTAACGCTGATATAGCTCGAAAGTATTTCTTAGAGGACGTCACAAGAGGATACTATCTTGGCAAAAGATGCGTACTAAGAGATGATCGAATTTCTCCTAAAGAGATGTACGAACTTCTCACTTCTGAGTAGAATAGGATATTTTTGTGGGCATGAATATGTCAATCACACTTATAGCAATCATCGCAGTAGCTCTGCTAATAGTAAGATTTGCTAAACGATTTTTTTCAAAACTTATAGGAGTGGTTTTAATAAGTGCAGTGATAGTGGGCTATATGTATAAGTCCTCTATAGGTCCGTTTAAGAAAAATGTAGCTGATATAAGCCAATTAGAAGAAAAGTACTGCCAGCCTGAGGGAGACATAGATATATGTGATTGTATATTAAAACCAGCTCTACAAGACATGAAAAATCGATTTACGGTAGCAGAAATAGATTCCCTTACAGTTCAGAAAATAAAAGCAGCATACATACTTCAGAAAAGTTTACAGGCCACCAAAGAGCAAGCTTTAATATGCCTGGCAACCACAGGAACAACCGAAAAGTACAAGATATTTCTACAAGATTTAATACCCATAGAAAATAGCTACCTAGATAGTTTGGAGAAGAAAGCCCGTGATTTAGGCGATAAAATCAAAAAAGAAATGTCTTTATTCCAAGATAATAAGGAAGATATAGATAGTAAATACTAAGCTAAACCAAGTGCGTGCCTGAGGTCGCTTACTTGACTTTCCCAGATCATATTCATATCCTCTACTTCATCTGCATCTACAAAATCTGTAATTAGAAGACCAATATCACCAGTAAGTTCGTCCTTTGTTACTTCAAATTGGAAATACTCATCCGCTGGATTATTCAGTAGTTTAAACTTTACCAATTTCCCATTTACTTTCTTTATTAATTCAGCAGGGTTTTCCTCACCGTCCCATAAAAATATGTAACTTTTACTACCTTTTATGTTTACGTCATCACAAAACCACTCTACTAAGCCTGAAGGCGTAGATAAGTATTGAAATAAGATAGTAGGGGATGATTTTATTACGAATTCTAAGTCTAATTTTACGCGTTCCACTATGTGTTTTTTTAAGATTTTTCAAATAAACAATTTTTTACTTAATAAACTATTCTAGACTCCTATTTTCGTGCCATCTTGTTACATTTACTTAAAAAATATCGGATATACTACACATTAGTCTTTCTTTTGGTCATTGCTGGGTTAATTTCACTCCTACTATTACCCAAGGGCGAGTTAGTACTTTCATTGGATGCACATAGCACTAAAGGCTTAGATATCTTCTTTCTAATCATTACAAAAGCTGGAGAAATAATAGGGGCAACAGTCCTATTTGTTGTATTAGTATTTTTCGCAGATAAGAAGTATAGGATTATATTCCCACTTAGCATGATACTTATGATACTTATTTCTCAAGGGTTAAAGCACTTTGTTTATGAGGATGAGCACAGACCTAATTACACATATAAGTCTCTTCATTATATAGATGGCTTAGAGCGTCATTCTAATAATTCATTTCCTAGTGGCCATACCACAGCAGCATTTACGTATTTCACATTATTAGCTTTAGCCTTTAATAAGAGGTATGTTCAAGTGTTAGCCCCACTAGTAGCCGCTCTTGTGGGATTGAGTAGGGTGTACCTTGGTCAGCATTACTTACTTGACATAGTAGTAGGTGCCGTGTTAGGAATAGTCATAGCGACTATCGTCACACATTTATATACTAGGTATTTAATAAAAAAAGAAGTTTAAATGAAGCTACTAAAAGAGCACATAGCTTTCTGCGTAATACTTCTAAGTTATGTGCTTTTGTTCATTCCCTTTTTGGGTGAGGTATACTTATTTGATTGGGATGAGATAAATTTTGCTGAAGCTGCTCGTGAGATGCTTATTACAGGTGACTGGTTAAACGTACGCATAAACTACGAACCGTTTTGGGAGAAACCTCCGCTGTTCATTTGGTTACAAGCGATCAGTATGAAAATATTTGGGGTAAATGAATTTGCAGCACGGTTTCCCAATGCATTAGCTGGACTGGTGACTATATCCTTGCTATACGTCACTGTATTTAGAAGATATAGTAAACAAGCAGGAGTATTTACCATCCTTATGTATTTGGGGTCATTCACATCCCACTTTTATTTCAAATCAGGTATAATAGACCCTGTATTTAATTTATTCATTTTTGTAAGTATTCTTTATTTAATAAAGAGCGTAGAGAGGGAGAAGCTGTCCTCATTTATGTGGTCTGGCTTCTATTTAGGCTTAGCTGTGATTACCAAAGGTCCAGTGGCTATATTATTGGTAGGATTAAGCGGATTAGTATACCAATTGGTCTTTGGCATATCCTTTTATAATTTCAAAAAACTGGCTACTCTTTTAGTTGGCCTATTGGTAGCTCCTGGCCTTTATTTTGGCTTGGAGGTATATGCTACCGGCTGGTGGTTTCTGCAGGAGTTTATAGTCTATCAAATAGATCTTTTTAGATACCCCATAGCGTCCCACGGTCAGCCTATATACTACCACCTAGTAGTCCTACTAATAGGCTGTTTTCCTTTATTCGGTTTTGCGATTAAAGATATGCTGTTTCAAAAAACTGTAGTAGCTGGAGATGCTACTTTTTATCGCTGGATGAAAGTGTTATTTTGGGTAGTGCTAATAGTATTCTCTTTAGTTACCACTAAAATAGTACATTACAGTAGTATGTGCTACATTCCACTGTCTGTAGTAGGAGGAGTATGGCTAGCTAACTTAGTAAGAATGAATGTTCTGGAAAAAATGCTATTTGGATGTATCGGCACAATTTGGATTATTATATTAACAGTAGGTGGTGTTATGGGTCTACGTACGGAAGATATGACACTTTTTTTATCGGAAGTCATAGCAGATGATTTTGTACGGGCACAGCTCGCCACAGATGTCGATTGGAGTATAGTTCCGCTCGCACTTGCTGCATTACTAGCAGGTTTACTACTAATGACATTGATAAAAGGTGATAAATTAAGCGTTAGTAAATTCTTGGTATGGAATACCCTCATAATAACGTTTACCATATTATCTGTAGTACCCAATGTAGAGCATTTGACTCAACGAACGTGGAAATCGCACCTTAGTTCTTATCAGAATAAAGAGATGCAGCACTTTACACTTGGTTTTAAGAGCTATGCCCATAGATACTATACACAGCAGGAGTTATTATCAGAAGTAGCTGCTATTCGCAGAAAACTGCTAAACAAAAAAGGCTATTCAGAGATTTTAGATTTAGACCAGTTTGCTAAAGGAGAATTTGATAACGAAGTACGCGATTATGTGATACGTAATACAGATATCCCTGTGTCTGTAAGTGCAAAGATTCAAAAATTTAAAAGCGTAGGGGAAAAATATCCTACGTTAGTTAAGGTTTTTGAAGGGAATGGATACGGCGTATGGGAAAGAGCTAAGTAAGCAAGAGCTCTAAGCTACTATTGATCCATTCTATATCCAAGTGAGCACCGTATTTGGTATAGAAATCAAGTGCAGGCTTATTCCAGTCCAACAGCTGCCAAATTATACGTTTGCAATTATTCATTTTACCGAAATCTATACAGTGCTTAAATAGCTGCTGTCCTGCACCTATGCCTCTGTAGGTTTCTGTTACTATTAAGTCTTCTAGATAAAGACACCTTCCTTGCCAAATGCTATATCTGTAGAAAGTAATAGCTAAGCCTATGACCTTACTGTCAGTTTCTGCTACAAAGACATCGTATATTTTATCTATTCCAAACTGTCTTTTAGCATCAATTCAGATATATTAGCCACTTGGTCAGGTGCACTCTTATATAGAGCAAGCTCTTCAATTTGTGTAAGCATTACCGGAATATCCGATTTTAAAGTTCTTCAAATAGTCACCTTTTTTATTCACTTCTTATGGAATGATAATGTTAAAGTAATATGAATGATACAATATTGTGACTAAAGAGTAAAACAAACAAAGTAAGTAATGGACTATTCTCAACTTTTCACACTCATAGGAGCATTAGGACTATTCATATATGGTATGATGGTAATGAGTGATGGTATACAGAAACTAGCAGGCACAAAAATGCGTAGCATTCTGGGTTCTATCACTTCTAATAGATTTAAGGGTATTTTCACAGGCTTTCTTACTACTACACTGATCCAGAGCAGTAGTGCTACCACGGTAATGATAGTGAGCTTTGTCAATGCAGGATTACTTACTCTACGTCAAGCCATTGGGGTTATCATGGGTGCTAATATAGGGACTACTATGACTGCTTGGTTACTTGTTATCTTTGGTTTTTCGGCTAAATTTAGTCTAGGGAGCTACATTTATCCCATTTTAGCTATCGGAGTACCATTACTTTTTGTAAATCGAGGTAACCTGAAAAATTTAGGGGAATTTTTAGTTGGATTTGGTCTTCTTTTCTTAGGATTAGAAGGTATGAAGAGTGCAGTGGTTGGACTGAATTTAGGATCTAACCCACATTTTATTGATATGATTCTTTTCCTTAAAAATCAAGAATTCGTTGGTATCATTCTCTTAGTTCTAGTAGGGGCACTACTCACCATTATAGTACAAAGCAGTAGTGCTGCTATGGCTCTCACACTTACGTTGTGCGGTGGTGCAGTAGGTCTTCCTTTTGAAATGGCTGCAGCCATAGTATTAGGAGAAAATATAGGAACTACCATAACTGCCAATTTAGCAGCACTAGTAGGTAACGTACATGCCAAAAGAGCAGCTCGAGCACACTTTATTTTTAATGTCTTTGGAGTGGTCTGGATGTTATTACTGTTTTATCCATTTACCAGTTTTATTGGTTTTTTGATGAGCAAGACACAATGGGGAAGTCCTTTTATGACCGGGGAACTCGTACCAGGAGAAACTGCTGTACAATATTCACTTTCTGCTTTTCATACAGTATTTAATATTATCAATACATTAATTTTGGTATGGTTCGTTAAATTTATAGAATCTTTAGTGATTCGATTTACTCCATCTAAAAATGACGAAGATGAGGTCTTTAAGCTCGAATATATAGGATCAGGTATAGTTAGTACACCTGAAATATCTGTGCTAGAAGCAAAAAAAGAAATAGTAAAGTTTGGGCTACTTACTAAAAAGATGCACATTAAGGTGAAGAAGCTAGTAAATGCTACAGACAAGAAGGAACAGAAAAAACTTCAACAAAAAATTGAATATTATGAAGGGGTCACAGACAATATTCATCAAGAAATAATTAATTTTTTAGCCAAAGTAGGAAACAAAGAAGTAACAGAGAACACTTCCGAACAGATACGCGGTTTATTGGGGGCATGCAATGAGCTAGAGAGTTTAGGAGATATTTATTTCAATATGGCCAAACAGTTAGATAAGAAAACAAAAGACAAAGTTTGGTTTGATCAAAAGCAACGAGATAATTTGAATGCTTATTTTGATCAGATAGGTGAAGCGTATGACGAGATGCTCAGCAATCTTGATAAAAATAACGGTACAGTGAATCTAGCTGAAGCTCAAAAATTAGAAGAAGCAATAGATGATACTAGAAATAAACTTCGTAAAAAACACCTGAAGAGCATAGAGAAGCAAGAGTATAATTATAAGAGTGGACTCATTTATAATAATCTGTTCTCAGGTCTAGAAAAAGTAGGTGACTATCTGATAGGTATATCAGAGTATGTGAGTGGAAAAAACTTGAATTAGTGTAAATAAGTAACAAAATTGAATTAAATAAATAAAAGCCCCCTAATTGGTAAAACTATGAGAATATATATATTGACTATTTTAATTATTTCGTTTTTTAGTTACTCACTTGGTCAAGCAGTATTACCTGCCGTAACTACTACAATGTCAAAGACTTCCTTACCTACAGGATTTACTCATTCAGGCCTAGGGTCAAATTATTCGGGTCCTAAACTTAAATTTGACGGAACAGGTGATGAGCTTATAGTACATTTAAATTCTCAGCCAGGTGATCTTAGGTTCGACTTAGGAACAAATAACAATTTCACAGGATCAGTATCTACTTCTACCGAATTTCAAGTCTTAGAATCAAGTAATGGTACTACGTATAGCTCTGTTTTTACTGAAGGAAACGGGTCTACGTTTATACACGGATCTAAAACTGTCACCACGCTAGATTCAACGACTAGGTATATTAAATTCGAGTTTACTAATAAAATATCAGGCATTAATGTAGCACTGTATAATATAGAAATAGATGCAGGTGCTTCTTTACCTTCCTGTACTGCACCATCGGATCCCACCACTATTACCTTTCCTATTATTTCGTCCAATACTATAGAAGGACAGTTTAGTGCATCTGCAGACGGCTACTTAGTCTTGCGGACACTTACAGCAACAGCTCCTACGGTAGTAAACGCCACTTCGTATTCTAGTGTAAATGCTCCAGCTTCGTCATCTTTTGAGTCTGGAGATACTTCTAAGAACTTCTCTAGCAGTGGACTTTCTAACACAACTTTATATTACTACCATGTCTATGCATATACAAATGCTGGGTGCAGCGGTGGCCCTGTATATTCAGGAGCGTTGTCTGACACTGCAAGGACCATCGGACCTTTAACCAATATTAAAACCAGAGATTTTGATACTACAAATAATCTAACTGCTCAGTATAGTTCTGGTGTTCTTATATCTAATAGCAGTACTACTAATCCTGTTGGCAATAGTTTTGGTAATGGCGGAAATGGTGCGGTCGTAAATAACAATACAGACACTATATCAACTTGTCCTTATGAAGTCTCTACAGTATCTGAATTTGAGTTTAAACTAGCCTCACTAAGCAGTACCACTGGCAATGGTGCAGATAATAGTGATTACGTAGCTGTAGATATAAGTGTAAATGGAGGGACTACATATACTACTGTAATGACGGTGACAGGTACTAGTAATTCTGTATGGTTATATACAGCTATTGATAGTACGGTAACTTCATATTCTTCTCCTGCTTCAGATAATCCATCAGGAGGAGGTGATAGAACAAACTCCGATGGGATAGGAAAAGTGAAAATTACGGCAATACCAGCTGGAGATATTGCTATTAGAATTCGGCTTTCTAATAATTCCTCAGCTGAATATTGGGTGGTAGATGATTTGAAACTTAAATCTGTCACTGGATCTACATTTGACTTGATTGCACTAGCAGTAAGTAACGAGTCTATCAGTAACGTGGGCACTACCTCTTCCTTAGTTTGGGATAATCCAGACTGCTATAGTAATGTGATAATAATAGCAAAAGAAGGAAGTGCACCTACCTTTGATCCAGCTACCAATGCGTGCAGCGGAGTAGCTGGAGATTGCACAGCATCAGACTTTACAGCATCATCTACCTTTGCGGGTACTGGATCTAATGTTGATCTGCCCTTATCGGAATATTGCGTGTATAATGGGAGTGGTGAATCAGTCACTATAAGTGGTTTAAATGCGACTACCACCTATCATTATGAGATTTTCACTTATCTCAATCCGTGGTCTTCTAAAGCACAGTCGCCCAACTTGAATATAGTCAGTTTACCTGTAGATCTTATCAGTTTTGATGGCAAGTTAAAAAGTGATTTAGTATCACTTGATTGGTCAACAGCTTCTGAGCAGAATAATTTGCATTTTGATATTTACAAATCTTTAAATGGATCAGACTTTCACCCTATTGGAAGAGAAGAAGGGGGAGGAAATAGTCAGACTATAATAGCGTATAACTTTATAGACTCCGATGTAAAGGCCTTGCAATACTATAAATTAAAACAAGTAGATTTTGACGGGAGTTTTAAATATAGCGATGTTATAGCAGTACGCAGTGCAGAGAGTAACTTTGATTATGTGATACAAACTAGTGAGGAGGTCATATTAAATACAGAGCATATAGCAAGAGTGGTAGTGATAAATCAACAGGGCCAGATACTTATGGACAAAGAGATATCCAGTGAAACTATACTCCAAAAGAGTGATTATAAACCTGGGATATACATAATAAGTGTATACCATCAATATGGCGTACAGACCTTAAAATGGACAAGTGTCCGATAGGTGTAGTTTAGTAAAATAGAGCCCGGTCTAAGTATAATTACTCAAAGTAGTAAAAGCATTCAATTGCATTACTATAAAATCTTGTAGCTCTCTAGATTTCCTATCCCCCAATCATCCAATTCTTCCTTGCTCCAAAGTTCTGGAAAGAATATACGTTTTTGGTATTTAGGGAGCATATACTTCCGCCAGTCGCTTCCACCAGTCGCTTCAGACACAGTGCCATCTGGTTTTGCTAAATATTTGCCCGCCGCGTGATAATGAGCCATAACCCATCGTACATTCATCGTATGATCATAGTGACGCATAGCATTTAGAAGTTTAGTATCGTTTCGCTGATCTTCAGGTAGCGATTTAAACTTCGTCCACATATTTGTCTCATTGTACTTCTGCATAAATCGGATAAAGTCTTTACGGTATTTATTTTCAAAATTACTCAGTAAAGCATTTTTCTTTCCTGTCTTATGATCTTTACCAGCAGCTTGCCAGTATAGATTCTCAAAAGCATGACTAAATGGAGTATCACGGTCTATAGTGCTTCTGAAGCGATTATCTATCAGGTTTATAAGCTCAGTACTGGCAAACTCTATCTTACGGTACTGTGCACTCTGAAAGCCGCTAGCAGGAGTGAGGGTATATCTAAATTTTTGGTATTGTTCCATACTCATACCATCGCCCATCACCTCAAAAGAAGATGCCAATACATCTACATATCTACTTACCCGGTATAGTTTCTCAGCAAAGAAGTCAATCGTTAGGTCTTCTTTCTTAGATACTTGTTCCAGTTCCCATAGCATCATTTTAAAAAGAATCTCATTGACCTGATGGTACATAATAAATACCATTTCGTCAGGATAGACAGTTCTTTGCTGTTGCAAACTCAGAAGGGAATCCGTCTTTATATAATCCCAGTAATTTATATAGTTAGCATGCAGTAGGCCCTCTAGATGAGTATCTAGGTCTTGTCCTGCAGCACTAAATTTTGCTTCTAATTGTTCGAGGAGTTCTTCTCTTTTACTCATTGTGGGCAAAGAAAGCATATTTCATCTTTACTAATTTAGGATATCCTTTATAATATTGGTATTCCACTATTTCTTTTGTGTATATGACACTTTCCAAACTGCTTTTTATACTAGAGCATAGTAACCTTATGTATCTTGAGTTCTATGTTAAATAAATTAGGAAGCGGCGATTTATTGTGAGATCAGCGGCATCATCAGTTCCAAAAAAATACTTGCATTGGCAGTAGGGTTACAAGAGCCTTGGTCAATCAAGGATATTAAATCAAGCTATATCACGGTTATATGTTTACTTACAATCCACCCAGGTTCCTTTATTATAATCAGAAATACTATTTACAGGTTCATCAAAAATGAAAATATCTGTCCTTTACCGAATATGCAATACTGTAATATCAGATGGATAGCAGTATAAAGAAGCCTACATCTATATCGAAATTGGTATTCTTATTTGAATAAATACGTCATTCAAAATTGAAATATTTCAGAATAATACTTAGGATAACTGTATGGATGGTCGCACATCACCTCCCAGAATATTTTCTCTTCCGAATAATGTTCCCGTATATATTCTATTGTCTCGTTGATAAACTCCTATATTGATTTTTGGAATAAGCTTTAAGTCATTACCAAGTCTAAAAACACCGCCAGCTTCTAAATTAACAGCAGGAACCAATGACGTGAATTTTGTATCAGAAACAGTCTTTACTTCAGTATGTCCTATAAACACTTCACCCTTATGTGTTCCTTGCGGTACTTCTACATCTCCATCTATAGCACTATACAAGAATGCTTTAGAATTTGTTTCCTGTATGCTTATCTGATTGATAAATGCGGTAAAACTGATACCAGCATAAAAGGCAATATTCTGATTACCAGGCTCTATGCTCCATCCAAGAGTAATGCCATGTGAGCGAGCATACACTTCTCCTCTGAAATCACCTGCTGGAGTTGAGTCAGTGTAGTTGTGCAATATGAGAGCATTACTCGTCCAATATCCCATTTTTTCATCATAGTAGTTGTTCCATCTATTAAATGATTCGAAATTACCATAGCCTAGAGAGAATTGGTGAAAGCATATTTCGTTTACCCATCCTAAGGCTATATACTCTGGCTTGGTCAAAGTTTTGGCCAGTAGTAGGTGTGTTTACGAAAAGCTCTATTTCTATTGAGTCCAACTGTGTGTAGCCTTGAAGTGAGCAAGTAACTAACGTTAGCATCAGTACTATTAATTTCATAGCAGAATAACGCCATCGAATATTTAAAAAGTATTACCGCCGGAAGAAAAGCTTAAAACTAAGAAAAGCTAAAAGTCCGCCGATAAAAGGAGATACAATATACACTGTAAAAAAACTCCAAGTAATACTGGGGAAAGCAGCATTACCCCATCCTCCAAAATAGGCTACCAGTCGAGGTCCAAAATCTCGAGCTGGATTAATACCTGCTTGAGTATAGGGTGCTACTACCATAATGATAGCTCCTACAGTGAGTCCTATAAGTATTGGAATAATAGCATCAAATTGTCGTGGTTTGTGGGTGAGCAGAAAGACAACTATTACTAGGACAAATGTTCCTAATCCTTCTGCGAAACAAGCTAGTAGCTGACTTACTTCTACTGTTTTCTCAACGCCTGGATTAGGGAAAAACTCGCCAAACATTACCGCAGAATGATAAGAGTTATCATCTCCACGTACAAAGCCATTCAAAGCTTCATAAGCAGTCAAATCTGTATTTATTAACCCTAAAAGTAACATGCTAGCTGCCATTGCACCTGCGAGCTGAACTATAAAATACTGTGGGACTTTCTTCCACTCACATTTTTTAGCCAACGCCATGGCCAATGTCACAGCTGGATTAAGGTGAGCTGAGGAGTATCCTTTTACAGCATATATCGCTAGAGCTACACCCATAGACCAGATCAGAGCTACGTGCCAAAGCTCAAGTGGATAGTATAATACTGCAATAGACACAGATCCACATCCTATAAAAACTAATATACCAGTACCTATAAACTCACCGAGGTACTCCTTCCCAATATTCATTTTACCTGTAAAAAAACATACTTCATTTCAGTGGCTATTTGCCTACTTCGAGCTGCATAAGTCTCCAGTTCCGATGGTTTACCATCACTCACTTTAGGGTCTACATAGGGAAGAGATACCCGAGTAGCATTAGGTATCACTGGACAGTTAGTATCCGCATCTGTGCACGTCATTACTGCGGCATACTCTTCATTTGGGTTATACCTATCATTGTATCTTTTAGAGAATAAGGTCATTGGATGGTTTTCATCTGTGAAATTCAGCTTATACGTGGGGTTACTTCCTTCTGATACTTTGTCTATCACAAAACCAGTGTTTTGAAGTGTTTTAATTATAGTGAGGAATATGGCGGTAGCCTCAGTGCCTCCTGAGTAGCTTTGTACCTTTATCCCGCAGTAAGCAGCCATCGTCTTAGCCCAAACTTGACACAAATGACTTCGTCTACTATTGTGCGTACATATAAAGTTTAGCTTTATAGGAGAGTCTGTCCCTGATGATTTTTTTATATATGCGGACAATGCATCCAGTTTCACTTTTCGTGCTACTGTTAGATTACTCACGTCTAAATCATCTATAAACGAACGGATTTCAGAATATATTTCTGTCATTTCAATTACTATTTTAGGCTACGAATTCTTGTTGTTAAGTTTTTTATACTTGGATATATCGTCCTTCATCTTGAGGCTATTGACTGCGTTTATATGCTCAATAGTTATCGAGTATCTAAATGCAGTTATCAGATTCTTAATTTTGTGGTAAGGCAAACAGACAACCTAACAACATCCGCCACCAGGTGTACATCCAGGTTCTACGTTTTGACCTAAGTTAGCTAAATTTCCCTTTGGTTTACTAGAAATCGATTCTATACCGCAGAGCTCAGTAGCTAAGCAATCTGTCTTAGTAGGTTCAAGTTTAAAATTATCTCCATCAAAATCTAAAGCGAACTTACCTATAGTATCTGTCTGGTATTCTACTTCTATAGTTAAGTCTTCACCGCTAAAGAGTGGGAGGGAAGTATTTATAATAGTCAAAAACTTCTCTGATATCAGTCTATGACCATAGTCTGTAGAAGTCCAAAGCTGTAGGACTACCTTTTTGTCATCATGTCGCTTACCTCCACAGTCTATGAAGGATTTAGTAACGAGACCGATTTCTGTGAGGTGATAGTGTCTTGGTATAAAATCACCATTCGGGAGTACGAAATGTACCTCCTTTATGTCTTTCAGTGCTGTTTGTAGTTGTGATAGTTTCATTTTCTTATTGTTTTTGTTTTCGATGTTTTAGTGCAACATCCTGTGCTTATCTACTTCTATGTATCAGGACAACAGTCTTGGAGTAACGGAAACTTAAAGTTAAAGAAGGCTGCTAAATTCTCTTTGATTTCGTGCCATTTTTCTTGGTTTATGCAGTAGCACACACTCGTTCCTTCTATGTTTCCTTGTATTATCCCTATATTTTTTAGTTCTTTCAGATGTTGTGAGATAGTAGCTTGTGCTAGTCCTACCTCTAGAACTAGATCACCACATATACACCCTTTGGTGTGAGCTATGTGTTGCAAAATAGCTATGCGTGCAGGATGCCCTAAGACCTTAGCGATACTTGCTATTTGGTTCTGATGAGCCGTGAAGTTATCTGTCTTGGTTACTCCCATAATTGTTCATTGCAATATTACGATTAAATAATAGTTAGTCAAGTATCATTTACTTTTGATGTAGTAAAAGAACTAAACAGTCAAATACTTCGCGTATGAAAAAATTAGCAACACTCGCCATTCTTCTATTCTTTCTTAGCTTCACTGCTACAGCACAAACTCAAAATGAACCTAAACCGTTTATTGAAATCACAGGAACATCTGAAATTAAGATAAATCCAGATCAAATTTTCATTAGGATAAAACTAGAAGAGAATACAGATAAAAGCAAGAAAGATATCACTGAGCAGGAGGAGAGTCTCATTAAAGCATTCCAATCTGTCGGTATATCCACTGAGAAACTTGTGGTTACAGATGCAAACGCCTTTTATGGTAAATCAGGATTTTTAAGTAAAGACATTGTTAATACAAAGCAGTATGAACTAGAAGTAAAAAGTGCGAACCAAGCCAAACAGGCCTTTGAACAGATGGATAAGCTCAATATAAAGAACGCTTACATCGCTAGAGTAGACCATTCACAAATGGAAGAATACAAGAAACAAGCTAAGATTAAAGCCATACAAGAAGCAAAAGAGAAAGCAACGTACTTGCTAGAAGCCTTAGGCGAGGAGCTTGGCGGAGCACTAATAGTAAGAGAAAATGCATTCAATATCTATGGGATTCAAGGTCTTCGGAAGCCAAATACTTCTATGATACGAGAGTCTTATAGATTTGATGATTATCGTGATGAAGATAAGGAAGAATCAGAACTGGACTTCAAAAAAATAACACTTACTGCCAGTATTTATGTGAAATGGGAAATAGCTCAGTAATTATAGTATTTATTATCTCACATTTTTGTTATTAAAATAGATGTTAAAGCAAATCTCTGTAAAGAGAATTCCCCTGGTACTTTGTATTATTTGTTTTACTCACTATGGACATACCCAAAACATCTTCAAACGCTACTTTAACCACACACTAAAAGATACGAGCAATCCAGCTAATCCTAAATTTATAGCTTATCCTACCGTGGCTTATGCTCCAGAGACAAGTTGGGAATTTGGTGTAAGTACCTTATATGTATATCGGGCTAAAAGAGATACAGTCAATAGGCTATCCGAAATTCAAGGTTTTACTTTCGTCACACTGGAGCAACAGTTTGGTACCTTTGTAGAGCACACGCTCTATACAGATAAGAATAAATACTTTTTTTTAGGTCAAGCCAAATTTCAAAACTTCCCATTATCATATCATGGCATAGGGATGAATACTCCAGGTGAGCAGATAGCGTTAGTCTCTTCAGCCGAGATACGAATTAGAGAAAGAGTGCTAAGGCAGGTTATTCCATCTCTTTATACAGGTTTTGAGGTAAGTTATGAGCGACTTACCAGTGTAGATTTTCAAAATGAAACATCGTCACAGATAGACTTGCCACTCGGTCATCAAGGTTCTACCAACTTATCACTCGGTTGGGGAGTAGTATATGATGATATCCATAATGTACTAAACCCCAGAGAAGGCCACTTTGGTGAGATTGCCTTTTTGAGCAGCAGAAAAGAATGGGGAAGTACTTTCAATTTCAATCTTGCCTTTGTAGACTTGAGGTTGTATAAGCCCATCCGTAAGAATAATGTACTTGCTTTTCAAGCTTATGGGCAGTTTGGCAATGGAGATATTCCTTTCAATGAGCTGGCACTAATGGGTGGTGAGCGAATGATGCGTGGCTACTATCTCGGTAGATACCGAGATAATAACTATACAGCCACACAAGTTGAATATAGAATGTTACCCTTTTCGTTTGCTAAGCGTTGGGGAGCGTCCTTTTTTGCATCTGCCGGCACGGTTTATCCAGATTTCAACTCATTCACTAACTCTAGCCTTGCTTGGGCTGTAGGAGGTGGACCTCGTTTTCTTCTCTTTCCTAAAAAGGATATCTACAATAGGATAGACATAGCTTTCACTCCAGAAGGATATGGTATTTACTTTTTCATAGGGGAGGCGTTTTAGAGGGAAACAATCTGATAGCAGCTTACATGTTTATAGTCTTTCCCTAATAATTTTGTTCTTCATTTTTTATCTCCGTCTTGTATGCTACATATATCCACTTATTGAAGTTAATAGATTCTGACACCCTTTGAGCGTTGAGACTCTCTGGAGTCTTTCTGCGGTCTAGATAGACTGTAGTGCTACCCACAGATACTGAAACCATACATCTTGGGTTTCCATCTAAGACCAGAGCAAAAGCTAAATAGTCTATGATGCCAATAACTGCTATTGCATCCAAAAGCAACCAAAAGATGCTCGAAGTAACATAAAAATAGCAAACTGCATTATTAATAAACACATTGAAAATTACGCAAGTTGGGTTAATCTTAACATTAGACTGTTTAAATTTGAACCCATATGTTCAAATCCACCATAAGAAGTGCTATAGCAAAAGATGTCCCTGAGCTTCTTGAGCTAGTGAGAGAACTTGCTGTTTTCGAAAAAGCACCAAATGAAGTAATCAATACAGAAGAAAAGATGCTCGAGGACGGATTTGGGGTAAATAAGCTATTCAACGCATTTGTAGCTGAGCTTAATGGCAAAATCATAGGACTAGCTATAACCTATTATAGATATAGCACTTGGAAAGGAAAGTGTCTATACCTAGAAGACCTTATAGTAACAGAAGAATACAGAGGAATGGGAGCTGGACAGCAATTGTTTACGCACTGCATTGATTTTGGCAAAGAAAACGGATGTTACAAAATGATTTGGCAGGTGCTCGACTGGAATCAGCCCGCTTTGGACTTTTATACCTTATACGGTGCTCACTTAGATAGTGAATGGATAAACGGCTCATTAGATTTATGAAAAAAGACTACATTATTTGGACAGCCATAATTCTACTGGATATTGTTTTAGTCTACTTTGTTCCAAATACTTTTGATAATGGAGATAGCATAAAACACTATATAGAGGCTCACCAGGCATGGCACACGCCACACTATTTCTTAGATATGTGGTCTAAGCCCATTTTTATTTTATTAGCCTCTCCTTTCGCTAGTCTAGGTTGGTGGGGTATGAAGTTGTTCAACATCGCTTGTATATTGTTCTCTTCTTTTTTAATGAAGAAAATATTCGAGGAATATGCATTGAATGGTTGGTGGGGCGTATTTATGTCGCTACTAGCACATACCTTCTTTCTATCGCAATCCTCCGGGCTTACTGAGCCATTATTTGCTGTATCCTTAACGGTTATAGTCTATCTAGAGATAAAAAATAGGACCATACTAGCTATGCTCTTACTATCGTTTCTCCCGTTCATAAGATCAGAGGGATATATAGTAGCCTTGGTAATTCTTGTATATTTACTTTTTACTAAAAAACTAAAATACATCCCCTATCTGCTGATAGGTCATTTAATTTATGGGATCATCGGCTTATTTGCATTGGGTGATTTTTTATGGATGTTTCACAAAAACCCTTATTCAGGCATTGAACTTAAGTATGGAAGTGGCGAAATCTTACATTTTATAAACCAGCTTCCTTTTGTGGTAGGTCTACCTATATATGTACTTTTCTTTTTAGGAGTAATACACGGAGGGATTCGCTTCTTCAAAGGCAAAATGGAGATTAAAGAGTTCATACTTATCTACGGAATAACCATAGGTTATATAGCTGCTCACAGTATCTTCTGGCGATATGGCCTCTTTCACAGTTTTGGACTTAGTCGTGTACTCATTGCCATTATTCCGCTTATGAGTTTCATAGCATACAGAGGTTTAGAATGGTTAGTTTGCAGCCTAAATTTTGTACCAAAAAAATATATCTATTTTACATTCATCTTAGTGATAGCAGGATTTCCTTTTATAAAAAATAAAATGGCCATAGACTGGAAAAAAGACATAGCACTCTCTGCAGAACAGAAATTAATACAGGATGCAAATACCTGGCTAGTTGACCACCCAGATATAAATAGTAAACCTATATATACCAACCTCTTTTATTATGCTCTTACAAGTGATAAGTTGATAGATAACGATAAGCAAGTACATACCATAGACCTACTTAAAAAGCCTTCACACACTCCAAAATCTGGTGCGTTTATTTTATGGGATTCATATTTTGCTCCTACAGATGCAGAGGTAGATAAGCCGCTGATAGAAAATACTCTAGGAGCTCAAAAAATAAAGAGTTTTACCAATACCGAAGGATTTCAGGTCGTTATTTACCAGTTGCCTTAACTGTACCTATATCCATTCACTTCATATACTTTATGTAGTTCAGGATATTGCTGTAAAATTACTTCGTCTTTTGGCAACTTCTACTTCAACTCCTACATCCAATTGAAAGTTTTACCGTGCTTACCTTCATAGCCAATATATGGTTTATAAACAGATTTTTTATTCTCCGTACCTGTCAAATAATCATTGATAATCGCCCTTTTTTCTTTTACCGTGAGTAGCAATTTAACCCCGATTTTTTAATCCTACTAATGGTTTACTTTCTATACTCTTTTTTTTCTTTGTTGTGTAAACCTATTTTAGGACGGGTCAGTTGACGTGAAAGACCCCCAGAAAGATTGCATCTGCTGGCACCGTATATCCAGATTTTAAATCATTCAATAATGCCCCACTTGCTAGGTCTCTAGGCGGTGGACCCCGCTTTTTACTCTTTCCTAAAAAGGATGTCTACACTAGGATAGATCTAGCTTTAACTACAGAAGGATATGGTATTTACTTCTTTATAGGGGAGGTGTTTTAGGGAGAATATTCCAGCAGTAATTACCTGAAAAACAGTATTTTAAATCCTCTTCCAAAGGTGACATGTTTTCTTTTTGTCAATTGTAGTCAACTCAATTCCAGTTAAATCAGAATTTTTCACTTGTATATGATAGCTATTATCGGGCAAACTAGTAGATCCGATTTGTAAAAATGAATTTATATGAAGAGAATCTACCTTCACAGCCCAATATACATTGCCCGTTTCCGCTGAGGATGTGTTCATCTCTCCATTGTCTAAGAATTCTACTTCTGGACAAACATTGAAGACTATATCTACTTGAGATAGTGAGTCGGTTCCTGTATTATTTCTCGAAGTGATTTTGCAGTAGCTCCGTTCTCCAACAAAAAAGGACTTACTAATTAGGTAAGGTTTGTCTACTTTACTTATTGAACTAGTATCTACCTGAATGTAATCATTCATATTTCTCATTGAACAAGAAAAGAATAATTGTAATTGAGACTCTTTATTGGTTGTCAGTTCGAGTGATTTGCCTTTTGCAAATATTATCGAGAACCCACCAAAACCTTCACCACAGTAGAACTATTATCCTTTCTCACTTTCAGATAATACACTCCGCTGGTCTTATCACTCACATCCATAAAGTTTATCATATTATGAAGCGTTCCTTCTTTTACTATTCTGCCTTGATAATCCAGTAGGGTATAGACTGCTCCCGGAGTAGTACGTATAGTGAGTATGTCTTTTGCAGGATTGGGATAAACTAGAGCTTCCAGCGGATTTAGCTCTGCTACACCTAACACAGGCATCTCCGTTAATACACTATCTGCTCTTAGTGCATCGGGAATACCGTGACCGTATTCATTATCTGGTATACCGTATCTATCGCAGCTTATAAGTATCGCGTCAAATACCTGAGCATTCGTCTTATTTGGATGTGCCCCTTTGAGACACGCTACTAGTCCAGCGACTAGCGGTCCAGAAAAGGATGTACCACTTCCTCGTCGTAATATTCCATCTCTATTGGGTATAGTATTTCTACTGCCCATAGCGGTCACATCTGGTTTTATACGTCCATCTGCACTTGGGCCTCTACTGCTAAATTCTGTCACCTGCTGAAAACTGTCTACAGCTCCAATACAGAGTACATTTTTACCATCACACGGTGCAGTGATATGAAACCAAGGATCATTGCCTGAGTTTCCTGCACTGTTAGTGATAAAAATTCCTCGCTCAGCCGCTCGTTCTGCTGCTAGGGTGATGAGGGTACTTTTTCCATCCATGTCTTGGTAGGAATAGTCGCCTTGTAAGCTGTCAAACAGTGAATAGCCCAAGCTGCTATGAATAATATCTACGCCTACACTATCTGCCCATTCCATCGCATTGAGCCAATTAAGCTCTTCTAAATGTGTTTCAGATCGGGTATCTTCCGTACGTGCTAACACGAAATTAGCTCCGGGAGCCGCACCTACCATACTGTCTGGATAATTGATTCCTGCAAGTGCAAGTACCTGCATACCGTGGGTACTTTCATCATAGCGAAGTGTATCGTTATCTACAAAATCATAGGCTGCTTTTATTTGCTTATTTACCCGCATAGAATCGAATATGGGAAGACTATCTACCTTCCAAAAGCCAGCATCAAAGACAGCTAAAGTCACGTTTTTTCCTGTAAACCCCATCTGATGATAGCGGTGTAGATTCATCATTTCTATCTGCCAGTCACCTTGCCCGTAGCTGAAGTCTTCGTCTATACGTTCTTCTACCGTAATGTATTTTCCCAGCGGTTGTATCTGTGCTATAAACAGTAACCCTTTTACTTTAACTAGATCGGCGTCAGACACACAGACAGCGTTGAGCCACTTACTACTACCCCGTATTTCTGCACCCGTATGTTTTAATGCATTTATGTAGGTGTCACATACTTCAGCTTTAAAGTAATCTGGCTCACTACTACACTTATCTACTAGGTACACCCAAGAATGCTGAGCTACAGATACTTGTGCTGTAAGCAGCGATAAAAATAGAAGACTAATCTTCCAGTAATTGTTTGATTTCATTTAATTTCATTAAGGCCTCAATAGGAGTGAGGCTATCGATGCTCAAGTTATTTATAGTTTGAATAATCTCTGCAGTTTTTGGGTCATTTATTTGAAATAAATTCAATTGGAAATTATCCTCTTGTACTTTCTTTAGAGAATCTTTGGTGCTGATATTTGCTCTATCGCTCTCCAGCTGCTTCAATATCTTGTCTGCTCGCCTCAGTACTTTCTTAGGTATACCAGCCATACGGGCCACGTGAATACCAAAACTGTGTTCACTTCCACCTTTTTTCATTTTACGCAGGAAGATTACTTTATTCTTCTTTTCCTCAGTACTTACATAGTAATTTACCACGCCCTCATTAGTAGCTTCCAGCTCATTTAGTTCGTGGTAATGCGTAGCAAAGATAGTCTTTGGCTTTTCCTCACTTTGACTGATAAACTCTGCAATACTCCACGCTAGACTCACTCCATCAAAGGTACTCGTACCTCTGCCTATCTCATCCAGTATGACGAGACTTCGCTCACTCAGGTTATTTAGGATACTGGCAGTTTCTACCATTTCTACCATAAAAGTAGACTCCCCTTGAGAGATATTATCAGATGCTCCTACACGAGTATAGATCTTATCTACTAGACCTATTTCTGCGTGTCTAGCAGGCACGAAACAGCCTATCTGTGCCATCAGTACAGTGAGAGCAGTTTGTCTCAGTATAGCTGACTTACCACTCATATTAGGTCCGGTTAGTATAATGATTTGCTGGTCTTCTTTATTTAGGTAAATGTCATTTGGTATATACGAATCTCCTGTAGCTAACTGCTGCTCTATTACCGGGTGTCTTCCATCTTTTATAGCAAGATTTTGCGACTCATTTACCTCAGGCTTAGTATAGTTGTATTCCCCACTAATTTTAGCAAAACTGCACAGGCAATCCATATTGGCAATCACACGTGCACTGTGTTGTGCATGTGTGATATAAACGCTTAAACAATCCACAAGTCTTGCGTATAATCCAGTTTCTAAGGTACTTATTTTATCCTCAGCTGCTAGTATTTTCTCTTCAAACTCTTTGAGTTCTGGGGTGATATATCGCTCCGCATTTACCAGTGTTTGCTTTCGGATCCACTCTTCAGGTACTTTATCTTTGTGCGTGTGAGTGACCTCTAGATAGTATCCAAATACAGAATTAAAAGCTAGTTTTAAACTACTAATTCCTGTACGTTCTGCTTCTCTATTTTTAAGTCCTAGAAGGTATTCTTTACTGTTTGTAGATATATTGATATACTCATCCAGCTCTTCATCTACTCCCATTTGAAAAACTCCACCTTTGGCAGCTACCACAGGAGCATCTTCAGCTATCTGGGTATCTATAAGCTGCACTACTTCTTCGCATTCATAGAGATTATCCGCATACTTTTCTATCGGTCTACATTCTACCTTAGCTCCTAGTATTTTTATCTGTTTCACAGATTTCAAGGCAGCTGAGAGCTGTAGTAGTTCTTTGGGATTGATACGTTTCAGTGCTACTTTACTGATCAGTCGCTCTAGGTCACCTATTTTATGTATCTCAGCAGTCAGATTATCATAAAAACCGGTATCTGTCATCAGATACTCTACCGTATCTTGACGCTGCTTTATCTCAGCTATATCTAGCAAAGGAAAAATGAGCCAGTTTTTCATCAGTCTACTGCCCATAGGTGAGATAGTCTTATCTACTACGTCCAGCACGGAGATACCTGTAGGATGATTACTCTGCAGTATTTCAAGATTTCGGATGGTAAAAGAGTCTATCCATACATGGCTATTTTGGTCTATCCTGCGGATACTACTGATATGCTCTAAGTCTGTGTGATGTGACTGGTTAAGGTAGTGTATTATGGCACCTGCAGCTATAGTAGCTTGCTCCATATGTGCTATACCAAAGCCTCTAAGTGACTCTATATCAAAGTGCTTACTTAGTTGCTCTTTGGTGTAGTCTGCCTCAAAAAACCATTTATCTATGGAGTAGGAGTAATACTCTTCACCATACGTCCTATCAAATTTTTCTCTGTAGCTCTTACTCAGTACGATTTCGGATGGATGCAGTGACTTGATGAGTCGCTCTACGTAGTCTGCATTACCCTCAGCTACCATAAACTCGCCGGTGCTCAGATCAGCAAAGGCTACACCCAGGACATTATTATGCTCGTGTATAGCTGCTAAGAAATTATTACTGCGGCTATCGTACGTCTTATCATTGGCACTTACCCCAGGAGTGATAATCTCCGTCACTCCACGCTTTACGATTCCTTTGGAAGCATTTACATCCTCTAATTGCTCGCATACTGCTACCCGCTGTCCCGCTCTAGTAAGCTTAGGCAGATAGGTATCTAGGGAATGGTAGGGGAAACCAGCCAATTCTATTTTACTCCCACCATTATTTCTGTGAGTCTGTATAATATCCAGTATAGCGGCAGCCTTCACTGCATCTTCACCAAACATTTCATAAAAATCACCTACTCTAAAAAGCAATAGCGTACCTGGGTACTCAGCCTTGATCTGGCCGTACTGTTTCATTAGCGGTGTTTCTTTCTGCTTCTTTACCTTTGTACTCAAAATTAGACCTAAAATAAATTGACTCGCAAGGTAAAAAACGAAGACTTGAATAGGCTTACTGTTGAAAAGTATAGGAAAGTTTCCAAGTCTAGAATAGTCGTGGTATTGGACAATATACGAAGTATGCACAATGTAGGAGCCATCTTTCGTACGTCTGATGCTTTTAGAGTAGCTAAGATCTGCTTGTGCGGCATCACCGCTATACCGCCACACAGAGATATCCGCAAAACTGCGTTAGGTGCCGAAGAAAGCGTAGACTGGCAGTACTATGCTACTACTGTAGAAGCACTTCAGGAGTTTGAAGGAGCACATATCTGTGCCTTAGAGCAGGTGGTAGATAGCGTATCGCTGCGTGAGGTGGATTTGCCTAAAGAAAACACCATAGTGTTGATAGTAGGCAATGAAGTAGACGGCGTAGACGAAAAATTGCTCGATTTTTGCAATCAAATTATAGAAATACCTCAGTTTGGTACGAAGCACTCTTTTAATGTGAGTGTGTCTACGGGTATCACCCTTTGGGAAATATTTAATAAAATAAATGAGTAAAACGATACGATTATCTTCCTTCCTTATGCTACTATATACAGTAAATACAGTGGCTCATGCCAATAGTATAGTAGATAAGTATACAGAACGAATAGCCACTGAACAGCATAGAATAGATCTACTGGATGGGACTGAAGACCGTCATGTTCGTTTAAAAAGTGATATCCAGAGCAGTCAAGCTACAGGTACATATTTAACAGCTTCTCAGCGTATTACAGATAAAATACTGTCCAATGGACTGCTTCCAGATGTACAGAAAGGAGATCAACTGAAGCGGGTATACGAACTACTAAAGAGTGTGACCTCTAAAAATGTACACTTCTATACGCAGTTTAGCCCAGTTTTTAATCTGATAGAAAAAGTACAGACCATAGAAGACTCTAAAAGACTCCAATCTATCCTTAAAAGTAATGTATATGCTTCACTTAATTTGATTGCTTTTTTCGTAGATAATCCAGCAGCAGAGCCGTTTTTTATGATAGCTGCTCGTACTGAACCATCCGAACTATTAAAACACTATTCAGAGTTTGACTCTAAGTCATTTAGCATCACAGTGCTGGATGAGGTAGCCAGAGTGGCTCCTATGAAGATAAAGACCTATCTCCACAGTTGGAATCTTGTACATAAGCAGATCAAAGCCAGTCAAAATAAAATAACAGAAACGGTATATGATATTTTTGAAGAAAAAGGCACGGCTACACGCTCCTATGTATTACTCCATGATATAGTAAACAGCAAGCTAAGTGTAGAGGAAGCACATAGCATAGCTAAATATGACAATACACTCTTTGAATATCTAATAGTAATGCGTGCAGAAGAAGAACTCCACGCTGAGCACTCCGTAGATGAGGCACTTAAGTATCAGTGCCTGAAACATGTACGTGTGATTAATGATTTGCATGAGGAATCTGATGCAAAAAGATTTGCTAGTTTGAGTAAGTTTTCGGCCTCAGAAATATATACACTTATGGTGTATAGTGAGGATGAGATATATACCTCCACATTCTTGGGAATGTATACTCGTATGATGGCTAAAATGGATGCTGAAAGTACGTATCAGTTTTTGTATCAGAATAACTTTAATCAGTTTCGTACCTTCATCAAAATGTGTGCAGGGTATAACGAACTCAATAACTTTCTGAGTAAAATGGGAGAGTATGAGAAGCAAAAACTCTTTGCCAAGCTAGTAGAAGGAATAGAAAAGGCCAATGATAATCTGAGTAGTGCTGTAGCTATAGCAGATACGTACGGCAGTATCCAGTCCAGTGGTACTAAAGCTACTTTTGAGCAGGCTATTTTAAAATACTACGAAGAGATCCGCTATACCGACGTGGAAGCAGAGAAACTCTATAGTATCATACTCAGTGTATTTGATATAGGTGGAACTTCTTATAATGCTGCACTCAGTGATCAAATGGTGAACCTAAGAGTACTGCCTATCAGTAGGATATACAAAGAAGGAAAAAACGTACAACAGCATTTTTTCTTTGATGATCCAGATGGGAGGACTTCGTATGGCCACTTCATCAGTACATTTAGCAATGGTAAATGGGATATACTAGATAAAGGAACATACGTACTGCTAAAGAGCAGAAGTGGAATGGCAATAGAGATTTATGCGAATAAGCCTACCAGTGAATATGCAGGACAAGATGCTATAAAAGCACACTTTCAAGAGACTGGAAGGTGGCCAGATGTAGTAGTGCATAGAGGTCACTCGTACTTTGCCAGTGCAGCCATAGAGAGTCTCACGCCTAATGCCGAGATCGTATTCTTAGGCTCCTGCGGTGGGTATAATAATATCTCTCAAGTACTCAAGTACTCTCCAGATGCACAAATAATAAGCAGCAAGCAGATCGGGACTATGCTGGTAAATGACAGACTTTGTCTGGAATTGAATGAAGTTATACGAAAGGGCCAAGATATAGTATGGGATAATCTATGGGCTACGTTAGACAAAAAATTTGCTGATGGGAGCACTGCAGATAGTCGGTTTCAAGATTATATACCTCCACATAAAAACTTAGGTGCATTGCTTATTAAGACGTATAGGAGCGTTTTGTAGGGTGTAATTGATTCTTATAGCTATCGGGAGAAACTTCATTTACCCCCCTCAAAGCAAATTATATTTTACATACAGTGCTATATTCGTAAAATATAATTTGTGTTATGCCAAAAAGAAATACAGTTCTTCTTCCTAAAATACAACGCTTGATTGCTACACTAGGCGGGAATATAATGTCTACATATGTCAATAAAAACGCAGAATTTACGTGGAAAAGTAGCTCTATCTATGGGAGCTCTCAGGTAGCAGTAGTAGAGACCAATATGCTGCTGGTAGATAACTCTGGCACGCCAGTATCCAGCACTTTGACCACTGATAAAGTAGTCTTCTACAGAGGTAAGAAAAGATATGAGCTCTCCAACCATTTAGGGAACGTCTTAGCAGTAATCACGGATAGACGTATCCAATCTTGTGCGGGTAGTGATAGCCTGTCCGCCTCTGGCTGGATTATGTACTACAACGCACAGGTAGTATCCGTTTCAGACTACTATCCTGGCGGGTCTCTAATGACCGAAAGGTCATGGAGTGCTACTGAATACAAGTTTGGGTTCAATGGAAAAGAGAGTGATAATGAGATTAGTGGTAACGGAGCTGTATATGATTATGGGTTTAGAATCTATGATAGTCGACTGGTTAGGTTCATGAGTGTAGATCCACTTGCAAAGTCTTACCCTTGGTACACACCATATCAGTTTGCGGGGAACAAGCCTATTTGGGCAGTAGATTTAGATGGTCTTGAAGAATACTTTACTTCTGATGGGAAACTCATTGGGAAATATGGTGAAAGCACAGAAATTAGATTGGTTTACGATGACTTTGTCGAAGATTCTAGAAAATTATTATCAACAGAAAGTATTAGCAAGGCAGATGTTGAGAGGATTAACAAAGCTAGTGCACCTGGTCTAGACTCTAAGGATGCTCTTGCTTTACAGTGGGGCGAGCAGTTTAATCAACAATCTATTGATGATAATAAGGAGTATTCTTCAATAATATTCTCTACTAGGTTGCCAGGTAGTAGTAAGGTTACATTTTCTTATACTAGACCAAGTGGTGGCGATGAGGCTTCGGCATCAGCAAGTTTTACACCTAAAGCAAATAGTAATTTATCTGCTGCGATTCATAGTCACGGTGCTTACTCACCAAAGTATAGGAGTAATGAGTTTAGTGTAGCTCAAATAAAGGATGGTATTTATGAGCCTGGTGATGTTGCGGAATACGTACGAAATGAAATAGATGGGTATGTCTCAACACCAAATGGAAGTCTTTTAAAGTATGATTTTTGGGGAGGAGGTAAAGTCATTGATTTAGGAGCAACCACAGTCCCATATGATCCTAAGGACCCCACCTCACCTAAACCAACCACCCCTACTCCCGCAACACCGACTGATTCCACAACAACAGACGAAACTACCCGATGAATAAAATAGCGAGCTTATTAGTTTTATGCCTATTCACAACCAATGGATGTACTTCTGTTAATACAATAAAGAAAGTAACTAAAATTGCAGAAAAAGAGTGGATTAATATCTATGGAGAATCAATATTGAAAAAAAAAACATACAACATTTTTTTAATTGGCGACTCAGTTTGGACAGTATCAGGAACACTTCCACCTTCAGGATGGGTGATTAACGAAAAGGGTGATTCCACATTTACTATGAATGTAGGTGGGGTGCCTGTGATTAAGATTAGGAAAGAAGATGGCAGTATTATTGAGATATACCACTCTAAGTAGCAAACCTACCCAAACGCTTCCCTAGCCTTCACGGAAGCCAGTAGGTTATCCAAAGTATACAGAATATGTTCCTTGTCCTTATCGGGCAAGGACTGTATTTGTACCACCCGAGAGATAAGCGACTTATCTAGCTCAAAGGCTATTTTACCCATTACTAATACTTTTGTTAAATATTCACTTTCTTATTGTTTCGGAATTTGATTTAAAAATTTTTATTATTGTTTCAATCCCATCAATAATTGGAGTTTATTTTTTTAATTCTAATGCATACTCTAATTTTAAAATTCAGGGAACTACTCTTCTAATTTTTAAACCATTTTCGATTTTCAGAAGAAATATTTCTTACAATAAGGATGAAATAAGAGTCATAAAATTAAGTGATAAGAAAATACTAAAATGGGGACACCCAATCGTAGCAGTTTACTTAGTCAACGGTAAAGTTAAAAAATATCACTCATTAAATTTATCGAAGGTTGACTATGATTTAATGATTTTGGAATTAAGGAATATGTCATTCAATGTGTTGGTAGACGAGTAAATTTAAAGCTCAACAAATATTTTAATTAAAGCATTGATGATCAACAGCACGAAAGGCATTGGAATCAATATAACTATTGTGTCTCGATTCTTTTTATTTCTTCTTTAAATACTTGGTTCTAGTGCGAATTTAGTGGAATGTATATTTGTCTAAAAAAGGTATGGTAGATATTAGTAAGCAATTTTTGGATATAATTTTGGATTTAGATGAGAACTGGCGAGTGGAGGAGTTTGTAGCAAATCATAAGATTAATGAGGTTGAGATTCGTGTATTGTATGTAGGGAAACAAGCTAAGTGTCCAAGCACTTTAGATTTCTGTGGTATATATGACCATTCAGCTGAGCGTAGATGGCGACACTTAGACTTGATGAATTACAAGACATACATTACCTGTAAATTGCCTCGTATCAAGAACTCTACTGGCAAAGTAGTCAGGGCAATCGCTTAAAAATATGAGTATCGAAGTAGATAACAAATAGAGTTAAGGAGTAGTGTAACCGATGAATTAGCTTTTTCTTGCTTAAAAAGGAAAGAAGATGTTAGATTATTTTATCGAATTAGAAGATCCTAGAGACCCTCGAGGGTTAATTTACGAATTAAAAACGATAGTATTTATAACGATTGCGGCGGTTTTGTCGGGTTGTGATGATTATGAAGAGATAACAGAATTTGGTAAGCAAAGAAGAGATTGGATAGCACAGTTTGTCACTTTACCCGAAGGGAGAAACATCTCACATGATGCTTTTACAGACTTTTATTCGGTCTTAGACCCTGACAAATTTGCAAGCTGTTTCATAAATTGGACATCATCTATATGCAAAATAGATAAGGAAGAACTTGTCTCAATGGATGGGAAATGTATACGAGGGAGTTACGATAAAGAAAGTGGGAAATCAGCGATATATATGGTAAGTGCTTATGCTACCAATGCTGGCGTAGTTCTCGCACAGAAGAAGGTGAATTCAAAGAGTAACGAGATAACAGCAATTCCAGAGTTGATAGATTTACTTTCACTAAATGGGGCTAGTGTAACCATTGATGCAATGGGGTGTCAAAAAATAATTGCTAAAAAAATAATTGAATCTGGCGGGCAGTACCTTCTTGCAGTAAAGGAAAATCAAAGCACATTATTAGATGACATAGAATACAGTTTTAGAGACTTAACCATAGATGACAGATCTAAAACGCTTGAGAAATCTCATGGTCGAATAGAGGAACGCAAATGTGAGATTATTAAAGACATAAAACTGATAGAACAAGCGGAAGAATGGGAAGAAATAAATACACTCGTTAAAATCACTACAAAACGAACCGAAATAATTAAGAACCATACATGTACAGAAACACGCTACTATATCAGCTCACATAATCGGACAGCAGAGCACCTGAACCAAATAGCTAGAGGGCACTGGGGCATAGAAAATAATCTACACTGGCAATTGGACGTTACATACAATGAAGACCATTCTAGAATCAGAATAGGCAATGGTGCTGAGAACTTCAGTACAATTAGGAAAATAGCCCTAAACACATTAAAACAAGATAAAGCTTCCAAGAAATCACAAAAAGTCAAACGTAAAACTGCAGGATGGAATCTGGAATATTTAGAAAAAATTATGAATATAGATTGTTTTTAAGCGATTGCCCTGGCAAAGTAGTAACCATCATACCGCCTTGGAGTTCCAAATCATCTCGGTATAGCACGTTGTAAGGCATTCCTCCCGTCCTCGTTTGGCCTAGAAAAAACATAAAATAAAGGTAAGATAAACGGACTCATACTTCGTCTGCCCTTGTTTTTACCATGCCCGTAGTAAAGCTAATCTAGCGTTTGAGTACACACCTAATTAGCATAGAAATTTACGAGAGTTTACTTTAAAAAACCAAGTGGAGGAATACCTCATCTAGAAGAAACATTAACATCAAGCAATTATCAAAGGGGTAGCAAGTGGAGATGCAAGCAAATAAGATAAAGAACAATTATTAAAACAGGCTAAGAAACGTGCAACTAAGGAGAGATTAAATAAATTAAATTCAAACACCAACTTCAAAAAAACGTAGTGTTTCAAATCCTAAAGCAATAAATTTGTAGCACAATTATAACCGGTGCTCGAATCATTACTTAAAAAATACTGGAACTACGATACTTTTCGCCCACTACAGCGAGAGATTATAGTATCTATGATGCAGGGTAAAGATACCTTAGCACTACTGCCTACTGGTGGTGGCAAGAGTATATACTTCTTGCTAAGGATGTAGAGTGAAGAAGTATATTTTTTTCTGGAGGTCTAAATTTTAATCAACTTAATATCTATTTGTCCATAGATGCACCCTTTTTTAGTCATTTCCATTATACTTGCGAGTAGTAGAAAAAATGGCTAAACAGCAAATAGTATCAGTACAAGGATCAGACATTCGCTTTATTACTGATGATAAAACGGAGTATTTTTCTTTGACCGATATCGCAAAGAAATTTAATGATAGACCAGAAAGTTTAATTCAAAATTGGATGAGAAATAGAAACACTGTTGAGTTCTTGGGTGTTTGGGAAGGGCTTAATAACCCTTCTTTTAATCACATCGAATTCGATGTGATTAAAAATAAAACAGGGCTAAACTCATTTACATTATCTACAAGCAAATGGGTAAAATCAACGAATGCAATAGGAATTAAGTCCAAAACAGGTCGCTATGGCGGAACGTATGCACATCGTGATTTAGCACTTGCCTTTTGTTATTGGATTAGTCCTCCCTTCCAGCTTTATATTCTGAAATAGTTTCAAAGGCTGAAAGAAACAGAAGCTGAATCACTGGAATGGAATATTAAAAGAACCCTGACCAAGGTTAATTACATAATTCATACTGACGCTATAAAAGAAAACCTGATTCCTACAGAAATAGAAAAAGGTAAGGTTGTAACTTTTATCTATGCTACAGAAGCTGATGTGCTTAATGTTGCTTTATTTGGTATTACAGCTAAGGGTTGGAGAGATGAAAACACGGGAATAAAGGGCAACATTAGAGACTATGCTAGTATGGAGCAACTACTTGTCTTGGCAAATATGGAAAACTTAAATGCCGAATTTATAAAAAGCGGCCTTGACCAAGGAGATCGTATTCATAAATTGAATCAAATTGCAATTTATCAAATGAAATTATTGGTAAGTCATTCTGAATCATTCAAAAAATTAAGTTAATGTATAAGCCACACCCGATAGCTATCGGGACAAACTCAAACTCAATTTGTCTCCCTGAACGTCTCCAAGCAGAGACTAGAGAAATACAATGACCTCTCAACTAGAAGCATCTTTAAAATCAACCAATGGATAAGCCACTTTCTCAAGCTTCGAACTACTACATACAAGCAATTATCTAAGGGGTAGCAAGTGGATATGCAAGCAAATAAGATAAAGAACAATTATTAAAACAGGCTAAGAAACGTGCAACTAAGGAGAGATTAAATAAATTAAATTCAAACACCAACTTCAAAAAAACGTAGTGATTCAATTGCTAAAGCAATAAATTTGTAACACAATAACAACCGGTGCTCGAATCATTACTTAAAAAATACTGGAACTTTGATTCTTTTCGCCCACTACAGCGAGAGATTATAGTCTCCGTAATGCAAGGCAATGATACGCTAGCACTACTCCCCACAGGTGGAGGTAAGAGTATCTGCTATCAGCTCCCTGCACTGGCTAAGGATGGCGTCTGCTTTGTATTCAGCCCACTTATAGCCTTGATGAAAGATCAGGTAGATAATCTAATATCCAGAGGCGTATCTGCCATAGCACTGCACAGTGGTATGAGCAGCAAAGAGATAGACACAGAGCTCCAAAATACACTAAACGGTAAGTACAAAATGGTGTACCTCAGCCCTGAGCGAGCAGCTACCAAGTCATTTAGAAGCTACTTGTCTAATATCCCTGTGAGTTTTCTAGTAGTAGACGAGGCTCACTGTATCTCTCAGTGGGGACATCAGTTTAGGCCAGAGTACCTCAAGCTAGGCGAACTGCGAGAGATAGTGCCAGATGCTAATGTGATAGCCGTGACTGCTACCGCCACTCAGCACGTAGAAGATGATATACAGAAGTACCTTAATTTTACCAAGAAGAGTAACCGATTCACAAAATCATTTAGCAGAGATAATCTCAGCTATCTAGTACTCAGGGATAACAATAAGCTAAAACGTATCAACACGATACTCAGTAAACTCAAAGGTACCGCCATAGTCTATGCCAATACACGGAGAAAGTGTGAAGATATAGCTCGATCACTCGCACACGAAGGATTATCTGCGGCTTACTATCACGGTGGATTAGCGTATGACAAAAGATCTCAGGTACAGCAGAGCTGGATAGAGAATAAAACGCGTGTGGTAGTCTGTACCAATGCTTTCGGAATGGGAATAGACAAGCCAGATGTGCGAGCAGTAATACACTATGAAAAACCTGAAAGTCCAGAAGCATACTATCAAGAAGCAGGACGAGCAGGACGAGATGGGGCAGAGGCCTACTGTATCTTACTAAAAAGCCACGAAGAGAAAAGCGATACGTGGAGCAGTTATCCTACCGTAGCTCAACTAGAGCATACACTCAATTGCCTGTATAATCACCATCAGGTAGCATTTACCGCAGGTATGGGAGTCACTTATCCATTGGATATAATTCAATTTTCAGAGCATTTTAATATCAATATATGGCCTCTAATGCAGGGATTTAAAGTCTTGCACTCTATGGGATACGCCAAGCTCAATGAGCAAGTATTTCAGCTACCTAGAGCCAAGTTTATAATGCAACAAAATGAACTCTATGTATATCAGGTGAGGAATAAAGTAGAAGATATGTTTATCAAACTCTTACTTCGTTCGTATGGAGGTATGTTTGAGCACTATGCAGCATTAAATTTTGGTGAATTAGCCAAAAGACAAAAGTGTAGCTTAACCGATATACACCGTGAGCTGCACAAACTACATATAGATAATGTCCTAGATTTCGTACCTGCACTAGAAGGCAATACCTTAACCTATCTAGAGTCTCGCCCTACTAAAATACGCATAGACAAAAAATCCTACTTACAACTCCGTAATAGAGAAGAGTACCGCAAGGAGTACCTAACCACGTATGAAGGTACGACTATCAGCTGTAGAGAAAACTACTTACTCGCATACTTCGGGGAGCAGCGAGATGAGGTATGTGGCAAGTGCGACGTATGTAGACTAGGCAAAAAGGCCAAGATAGGGAATACAGAACTCAGTCAAACCATAGATCACATCAAGTCTATCACGGCGGATAAAAATTTGGATTTAGAGGCAATAGTATCGTCCTTTGGCACGTTCGAAGAAAGACAAATAGTAGGCGTGATAAAATGGCTACTAGATAATCAATACCTTACCAAAACTAACCAAACCTATACTTGGAATCTAAACCAAGAGTAATAGCTACTGTAATAAATGACGTCATCTACGATCAGCGTATGATACGTATATGCACTTCACTTACTAAAAAGTATGATGTAGAACTTTGGGGTAGAAAAAAATCCAGCGAAAAGACCAAGACTCAAGCATTCACTCAGCGAAGATTTACCTTCTGGGTAAGTAGCGGACCTTTGTTCTATTTAGAGTATAACATCTATGTGTTTTGGGCTCTTCTGTTCACTGCGTTTGATGTAGTACATGCGGTAGATTTAGACACTTTGCCTGCAGCTTTTTTTGCAAGCAAAATAAAAGGCAAGAAGTTAATCTATGATTCGCACGAGTATTTTACTGAAGTACCCGAGTTGATCTCACGTCCTGCTAAGCGAAAGGTTTGGTTAGCCATAGAGCAGTTTTTCTTGCCTAAGATATCTACGGCTATTACGGTAGGGAGTAAAATAGCGGAAGAATACGAAGAGAAGTACGGAGTAAAGTTTCACGTAGTGAGAAACTGTCCTACCAAAAAGCCAATGCCACTTTCTATTTCAGCAAAACCCTATCTGCTCTACCAAGGTGCCTTAAATAAAGGAAGAGGTCTAGAAGCTCTCGTGGGTGCTATGCCTGAGATAGATATGCAGCTTAAAATAGCTGGAAGCGGAGATATAGAAGAGGAGCTAAAGACACAAGTAACAGATTTAGGTATCACAGATAAGGTTAATTTTCTAGGAATGCTAGACCCTGCTGATTTACCACCACTTACAGTAAGTGCTTTTGCAGGAATTAATGTATCAGAGAATTTAGGGTTGAGTTATTTCTATTCATTGAACAATAAGTATTTTGATTATGTACACGCTGGATTACCAGCCATCACTAATCCATTTCCAGAATATATGGCACTAGAAGAGAAGTATCAGTGCTCTGTATATGCCACTGCATCATCACATGAAATAGTAAAAGCAGTGAATCTATTGTTAAATGATAGCGACCTGTATGTTAAATTAAAAAAAAACTGCTTACTTGCGGCCCAAGATTTAGTGTGGTCTAATGAAGAAAAAACACTTTTAACTGTATATGAAGGAATCGTCTAACCGATTACATATCATAGCATTTGATGTACCTTATCCAGCAGATTATGGTGGAGTGATAGACATCTATCATAAGCTAGAGGCACTCCACAAAGCGGGAGCGGAGATAGTACTCCATATGTATCAATATGGACGTCAGAAAAGCACAGCAAAGCTTAAGAAGTATTGCAAAGAACTTCATTACTACAAGCGTAGCACGTATAAAAATCCTTTTATTGGAAGTGTACCCTATATAGTAAACTCTAGAAGCAGTGAAGTACTGCTTGCTAATTTAAGAAAAGACAATGCACCCATACTGTTTGAAGGTCTTCATTGTACCTTCCATCTTGCAGATGCATCTTTAAAAAACAGGTTTAAAATAGTTCGTACACATAATATAGAGCACCATTATTATAAGCATTTAGAGAAATCTGAGTTGCGATATTTTAAAAAGTACTTTTTTAGAATAGAAGCAGAAAAACTAAGCAGGTACGAGAAAGTGCTAAAACACGCTAATCTTATAGCAGCCATTAGCCCTAACGATACCAAGCATTTTCAGAAAAAGTACGGTAAGAGCATGTATCTTCCTGCGTTTCATAGTAACACTGAGATAGCCTATCCAGGAGCAAGAGGACAGTACTTATTGTATCACGGAAACCTAGCCGTACCCGAAAACTATAAAGCGGCTATGGAGTTAGCGATCAATGTATTTTCTAAAGTAGATATTCACTGTGTGATAGCGGGAAATCATCCCCCTAAAGAATTGCAGATGCTTTGCGAGAAATATGCCAATATAGAACTTCGAACAAACCTAACTACTGATGCGATACACTTACTCATAAAAGAGGCACATATAAATGTGCTTCATACCAATCAAAATACTGGGATAAAACTGAAACTGCTAAACGCATTGTATCGTGGTAAATTTGCAGTAGTAAATCCACTAATGGTAGTAGATAGCGGACTTGAAAAACTATGTGCTATCGGAGAAAACTGGACTGAACTAGTAGCTAAAATAGAGGAGTACAGGCTCCTTGACTACTCACAGGCCTACTTTGATAATAGAAAAGTGTACCTGATAAAACACTTTGGCAATGATCAGAGTGCCTCAACACTTTTAGGCAAAATGGAGTTTCCTCCAGAAAGAGCCGATAGAAGGAGAGATAATAAGATGCTAAAAGGTTTATCACAATTATCTTCATTTATGTCTTACTTCTCATTGTAATATTTCGCTATTTAGCGAATAGGTCTACATTCGCACCCACTTAAACAACATGGAGAGAAATTCCACTATAGGATATATACTAATACTCGGACTATTTGCAGGTTTTTGGTATTTTAATAAAGATAACCAGCAGCTGCTAGAGGAAACAAATACAGACAAGACTGAGGTAGCAGATAGTGCCGTAAAAGATACGGACGAGTCACCTAATGCTATCACTAGCAATGATGTTTTTACTAGCTCCGTACTTGACACTAGCGATATTAATTTGGTCTCTGAAAGCATTACCACGCTTGAAAATGAGTTGATTAGTATAGATTTCACTACTCGAGGAGGAGTACCTAATAAGGTCACTCTTAAAGAGTATCAGCGATATGATTCTTCAGCATTAGTTCTCTTTGAAGGAGACGAGATGGAGCTTGGGTATACTTTTCCGCTAGCCAGTGGAGTAGTGATAAATACTAGAGATAAAAATTTCACTACCGTTACTAATAATGAAGATGAAGTAGTGTACACTCTAGAATTAGATAATGGTGCATACATAACGCAGACATATACCCTAGCTCCTAATAGCTACAAGGTAGATTATAAGGTACAGTTTGACGGTATGCCGAGCATTTTAGCACCAAACAATAGGTTTGCAACGCTAGATTGGAAAACTAAGCTACAAGGTCAAGAAAAAACGCTCAAAGATGAAAAAGCAGCGACTACTGTATATTTCAAGTATACCAGTGATGACGATGTAGATTATCTCAGTGAGACGAGTGACGAAGATGAGGAAACGCTTACGGCTAATGTAAAGTGGGTCTCATTCAAACAAAAATTCTTTAATCAGACTCTGATACACAATGCTCAATTTACAGAAGATGGCACACAGATAGAGATAAAAGATCCGGGAGAAGATGGTGTATATGTAAAGGAAGCTAAAGCACAATTTTTCATACCACTAGAGCAAAAAAGTGTGCTAGAGGATATGGACTTGTACTATGGACCTAATCATTATCCTACACTAAAGAAACAAGAAATTGAGCTACAAAAAATCATTCCGCTAGGTTGGGGACTATTTGGTTGGGTAAATAAGGGTGTAGTTATTCCGATATTCAATTGGTTAAGCAACTTCTTTAGTAATTATGGTCTAATCATTCTGCTACTTACACTGATCATCAAAATGGCACTCTTTCCATTCATGTATAAGGTATATAAGAGTACTGCGAAGATGCGTATGCTCAAGCCAGAACTGGATGAGATAAAGGAGCGTACAGGTGACGATATGCAGAAAGCTCAGCAAGAGCAGATGAAGCTTTATAAGCAAGCGGGAGTAAGTCCACTGGGAGGATGTCTTCCACAGCTTGTTCAGATGCCTATTCTTTTTGCCATGTTTAGATTTTTTCCGGCGAGTATAGAGCTTCGTCAGGAGAGTCTATGGTGGGCAGATGACCTTAGTACGTATGATAGTATCTATGATTTAGGATTCGATATTCCTTTCTATGGTGATCACGTAAGTTTATTTACACTTATGATGACTGCAGTAACTATACTTTATACGTATATGAATAGTCAAAACAGTGGACAAATGGTAGGGCCGATGAAGACTATTATGTATGTAATGCCTATTATGTTCTTAGGATTCTTCAATAATTACGCTGCTGCATTATCCTTTTACTATTTCCTATCTACTTGTATCACAGTTATACAAAACTTTGTTATCCGCAAATTTGTGATAGACGAAGACAAGCTTCGCTTACAGATAGTCGAGAGTAAGAAGAAAAAAATCAAAGTCAAAAAGAAGTCTGGTATGCAGAAGAAATTAGAAGAAATGGCTAAAAAAAGGGGCATCGATCCATACAATGGAAAAGCGAAATCTAAGTCAACTGGTGACAGTAAAAAACGCAAGTAAAAGATATAGTCTACATGTTAGACTTCGGGCACTACAATAGAAGTGTCCGAGACGGTTATTTTTTTTTTAGTTATTCTTGTTAGCAATTGCACTCTCCAATTTGAACTATGACAAAAGGTTAGTAGTTTTATGGCAATGATCCTATAAACATTGTATTCAAAAACAAGGAAACAGATAAATTGCTATTGTTGAGTTACACCAAATGAATAATAGAATGACGTACTCAAAAATAGAATTATTTTCAGTCACTTCGAGGCATAAAAATTAAACTCCTTCGACTACGCTCAGGATAAAATCCGTTAAGGTTTCGTTCCGAAGGAAGACAAGCTATTTTTATAACAAAATAATGCCTGTAAAAGAACTTGTTTTTATGCGACATTTTATATCGTAATTGGAATTATAAAATTCAAAAAATATACAACTAGCAATAATTAGCCATTGTTATGATGGAATTATATTCGATAATTTACGTGTCTAAGTTCTAAAATCCTACTTATTAAAAAGGTACATTCAACTAGCAAGTGCGACACTAGGATACAAAAATAGTTCATTAGGGGTTTTATAATTTAGATTTTTTCTAGGTCTAGAATTGAGTAGATTCTGATAAGTAATAATCTGTTTATGAGTTA
>Ga0222647_1000063_pt1 | contig 56747 bp, 53 predicted proteins | sample AntAcemetagen333_FD_179864 | JGI IMG/M metagenome (GOLD analysis project Ga0222647, IMG submission 179864) | Saline water microbial communities from Ace Lake, Antarctica - #333 | ecosystem: Environmental > Aquatic > Non-marine Saline and Alkaline > Saline | place: Antarctica: Ace Lake...
GTTAATAATAGCAGATGAATCTAAAATAATCACACAGCCTTTTACAATCACAGTGAACGAAATAGCAGTGAATGCTGATTCGAAAACATTTACTTACAAGCCATATTTTAGATTTAATGACGAAATGGAATCTTTAGCGGTTAATTGGATGAAAAATGATAATTCTGACTGTAATTTCAAGATTGAAGATGAAACATTCAACGTATTATTTGAAGAAAGTGTGGAGAACAGCGGTATGATTCACAGAAGTTACGATTTATCTCAGTTGCCAAAAGGAACATATTACATCGTTATCAAAGACGGCAATTATGTGTATAACGAAACAATCAACGTAGATTAAAATAATTATGCTAATAATTAATATTAAGCCCGTATCAACTTTATGTCGATACGGGTTTTTTATTGTTAAATTTCTAAAAAAAATGCCTTATTACTAAAGTAATAAATCGAAAGTAAAAGTATGCTGACAATCAGCATATTATCACTTTCAAAATATATATTTATTTAATTACTGCTTCTCAATCTTAAAATATTTACCGCATAAAAGCACCAACAAATCTTAAACCGACTCCTACCCTACCCTTTTATCGTTTGATGCACGATAGCAATCGTAGCCGCAAAAATGATGACGTAAGAAACAAAAATTGATGCAATAAACGCTAAAATTATTTTCCAAATACTCGTCCATCATGAAATTTGAAATGATTACTCATAAACGATTATGGTCTTTAATAAATAAATTCCAAAATAGATGTAAAACCAAAAATCCATATTCAATTTGAACAAGACAATTAAACCAAAATCAAATACGTATGAACGAAAAGGCAAGTATTAATGACATTCTATTCGATAAAATTATAGGTTTGTTTTTTAGAAAATAAATAGGTGAAAAATTCATAAGAGTAATTGTTATAAACGTCCACAATCACTTCAAACATTTTTTATTTATTTTCAGAAACGGGTTGTCCACCTGAACGCATTTTCGCTTCTAATCCTCTTACAAACTCTTGATTATTGGTGAAATAACCATTTTGCGAAGATAAAATCAAGATAAAATTAATGATATGTAAAAAATATTTCGCCAGATTCGTCACCAAATCACGACCTGTATTCAAATATTTCCGAGCTGTTTGAGCCGTTGGTTGCTTGTGCTTCCACTGCCTCATCCTAAACTTGAAAATGTGGTTTATTCCTTACTGTTTAAACAATTTTTTATGCCCCAACTTCAATTATAACAAGATTTTTTTGACCTGCTGGTTCTCCACGATAAGTTCGTCATTGATAAAAAAATGGTTAAAGTCTGTATTAAAATTAAGAAAAATGGGGAACTTTTCCTGATTAACGAAAAGTAGTTTATAACTTTTGACTGCGATTTAGTACCGACGACTTTAGTCATTAGGTAATGATTGAATCTTATCTGGCGACTAAAAGTCGCCGATACATTAAACCCGAGTTTATTATAAAATATAACTTTTGAATATTTTGAAAATACCAACGATAGTTGATGACAACCGATATTTTGTAATTCCTAACGTTAGTGTTGTTGATTATACCAATGCTCACAACGAGTTTTAATCGCATTCAATAAGATTTCATTATAATTTGCAGGACGATTCATATTTGTAAAAAAGTCCTCCATTTCTTGTTCTGCAGCGATTTTTATCGCTTCATAATCCACGTCAAATTCCTTTTTAAACGTATCAAAATCAAACGGCTTTGACCACTTTCCTTCTGGAGTCGATAAGTCAATAATATCTATTAGCGATTGTTTACCTTGCGTCGCTTTCACAGCTGCCTGCGGTTTAGTCAACGTTTTCTGCGTTTTAGGCTTCCGATGTAAGGCATTAAACTCCTCCGAAGTAATCGTCATTGCAGTTTGTCGATTTCGCCACTGTTCCGCGGATATTCGTTTTTTGCGTTTGGCAATTCGCTCCATAATTTGTGAAAAAAAACTACCTTCCTCAAATACTTTTGCTTCCAAATACCATTTTACAAAAGCCCCCGCCTGTGCATTTTTACTTTTTAAGGTCGTTTTAGTTTTGAATATTTCGACCGCCTCTTGAATATACCAATCCTCAAAGCCATTCGCCTCACTTCCTTTGATTTTCAAAACCATCTGACGAAATGCAATCCCTTCTTTAATTCCAAAATCGACCAAATAATGATACGCATCCAGCTGAGCTTTTGTCAAACTACCGACCTCTGCTGCTGAAGGCAAATAATCTCCATAGTTTTTTTTGATAGAACCAGGTGCCTGTGCAGGAATAACAGAAGTTTGAGCGTGTTCCGTTTCTTGATCCCGAAACACAAAGGTTATATCCGTAATTTGTCGTCTGCTGTTCCGTTTCTTTTCAATCTCTATAACCAAAATACTCGAGTTTTCATTTACTTCTCGTATCACTACATTCAAAACCCTTTTGTTAAAATCTCGAAATTCAGCATAGCTCCCCGAAATCCCCAACAAATTTTTCAAGCCTTCCACCGCATAACTCAATCGACTCACCTCTTCATGTTTTGCCATTCTATCTCGATGTGCTCTAAAAATTTGAAACATCCGAATCGAAAAACCTGATTTCATCGGTGCAATTTCCAAACGATTAATCTTTGCATACTGATTTAAGGACAACAAAAAAGGTTCTAAATCCTGCGAAAACAAAAATCGAATACAAATCTCGCCATCTTCTCGCTGTACGGGTACGACGGATTGAAACCAGTTAATATACGCTGGAAACCGTCTGCCATCTATTAATACATTGGTGTCAAATTCGATTCCTTTCGTCCGAATTCGCTTCGCAAACTTTCGCATCTCTTCATATAAACCACCCCATTTTTTTCCATCCGATTTCAAAACCTGTTCTAATTCCCGAACAGGAATAATCTGTTCAATAAATCGCTCTTGCTTTGGATTGATGTTCGCAATAAGATACAATATCACTTTCTGCTCCCTTGACGTAAACTTATATTGAGCATGAAAAATGAACTTATTTTCTATCCTTGCTATCTTATTAGAAACATTTTCTGGTTTCATAACTATTTGATTATTAAGTAATAAACACAACTTATTTAAAGTTTTACTTTAAGCTGCCCTATTTATGTCCACTTTTGATTTATTCATCCGAATTTCACTATTTATTTTAAAGACAACGACCCTATTCTTGTCCACATTAGGATCGTGTAAGTTGCTGTTTGTCAGTTAGTTACAAAGGCTTCCTGTTTGTGTCCACTTAAAGCAAAAATAAAGACATTTTTCCCTGTTTGTGTCCACTTTTGAAGTGTTTTTAGATAAAATAACCCAAGTGATAGCAACAGCTAAGGTTATGACAATACCCTAATCCCTGTTTTTGTCCACTTTTGACGTTTTTTCCGTAATTAACTGATAACGAATAAGCTGCCTCCCTGTTTACGTCCACACTTATCCCTATTTATGTCCACCACTTTCCCTGTTTATGTCCCGAACTTTCCCTGTTCTTGTCCACCGATACCCCTGTTTACGTCCACTTTAACTAGCGTAAAAAACTGTAAATCAACGACTTAGACCACCTCTAAAGTATTAAAATATTAAAACTTATAAAATACCTAAAGGATAAGTATTTTCAAAATTTTAACATTCTCTATAAAAACAACCGTATTCGCAGAATCAAAAAGAAAAAAGTTGCGCCAAAAAAGAAAAGGCTTAAAAGATTTTAATCTATTTTCCGAAGTGCGGTTACTTCAGCCCTAGGTCTCTTTCAATCAAGTCAATCACATAATCCCGAATTGTAATATCATTCTCTATTGCCTTAATTTTCAGCTTAACATGCATAAATTTGGGCGTGTCAACGGTAATTCGAACCATTCGTTCCGGTTTTTTCGGTGCAGCTGCTTTTTTAGTTGCTTTTGGCGGTGCTTTTTGCTTTTCAACTACCTCAACTACTTCTGCTTTAGAAATCTCTTGTACCGCCTGAACGACCTTCCCTAAATCCTCATCTTGCACATTTACCGAAATTTCCACAAACGGCTCTTCAACCATGCTTAGTTTTGGTGCTGGTTCATGTAGTGCTTCTACTTTTTCTTTTACAGCCTCTATATTTTTCGATGATCTTATGAGCGGCACTTTAGGTGGCAAAACAGGTTCTTCCATTTTGTTCTTATTCAAGGTCGAACTTAATCCAAATTTTTTCTTAGCCATAATTATATTGATTGTTATTATCTAAATCGTTATTCAAAATATCCCAAACGATTTAGCTACAGTATTTATTAAATAAAACGTGAAAGACGAACTACGCTATTTCATGCTCAAATCTGCCAGTATTTAACATTGGGGCGGAAAATAAAGCATAATTTATTTGTAATTTATGTCGTCATTAAATCCAGAATTTCTTTAGTTAAGGTAGTCATTTCTTCTTTTGCTTTTCTATCTCGATATTCATAAACGCCCATTCCTTGTACGACCGCTTCCACGTAGGCGATACGGGATTTTACAGTAGTATTCAAGGTCTTAATTTCTAATTCGTTTAATACGTCCTTGCTTTCTCTGTTAATATTAATATTTTCATCGTATTGATTCAATACAAAATAAGCCTTCACATCTTCTTTTAGGGTTTTCGCTTGTTCGTACTTTTCAATAAACTTTTCAGTCGCCCACAAATCCAAACCACTCGGACGAATTGGAATCAAAACAATGTCCCCCAAAAGTATAATTGTGCTTACCAGCTTCGATAAAGATGGCGTACCGTCTATCAAAATAATGTCATAATCGTCTTGAATTTTTTGAATATTTTTCCGCAATGCTTTACTATCCGAAATGCCAAAAACCATAATTTCAGGTAAGTCATCTTCTCGAATCCCTGACCAATGTACCGAACTGGCATTAGTATCGGTATCGACTATTGCAACCCGATAATCCATGTGTGCAAAACAAACCGCCAAGTTTTGTACTATCGTAGACTTTCCTACTCCACCCTTTAGACTGGTAACTGATATTATCATAATATTGAATTTTTAATACAAATAATTTTTTCAAGCGTATTTAAGTATTTTCGTATTTAATTATTTTCGTATAAACTTTTAAAATCAATTACTTTAAAAATGTTTTTCGTAAATGATTTTATAATTAAATACAATTTCAAGGTTTTCCTATTATTCGTATCTAATGACTTACGTTAAACATGAAATACGTAATAAATCAAATACTAATTTCTTTAAATCAGTTATACCGTACTTCTGTTTAAACTTTAAAAATTCTTTCCGTAAATAATTTTATAATTAAATACGATTTCAAGGTTTTCCTACTATTCGTATTTAATGGCTTACGTTAAACATGAAATACGTAATAAATCAAATACTAATTTCTTTAAATCAGTTATACCGTACTTCTGTTTAAACTTTAAAAATTCTTTCCGTAAATGATTTTATAATTAAATACGATTTTAAGGTTTTCTTATTATTCGTATCTAATGGCTTACGTTAAACATGAAATACGTAATAAATCAAATACTAATTTCTTTAAATCAGTTATAACTTAAGTACGCCTACAAAGATATACTATATATCGTAAATAATAAAAAAAGTAAATAATCAAATACGAATTATATTAAAATAGTATTTAATTCTTACCGTAAATACGAATAATCGTTTTTTAGTACAAACGTATATCATTATTTTATTAAATACGGATTATAGTTTTATAGTAGTTACTACTTTGATGTATTACTGTGAATCGTATTTAATAAAAACCGTGTTTCATTATTTAATAAAAGTAGTAAAATAGTATTTACTGAAAACAGGTTTCCATTTTTATAGTAGAACCTGTTCTAAGTTTAATCTTAATAACTTTTAGCCGTAAATACTTTTTTAAATTAATCCGTAATTACTTACAAAAGTATAAACTTTTATGATAATAAAATTAAATACGGAATTTATTTTTATCGTATTTGCTATTTTAATTAAGTTCGTAATATCGTATTTGAGTTAGTAATGATTTGATTTTTAAAGTTTATACGTGTTTCAGTAAATACGCATTCAACTAAATTAATAGGTTTATCTGCGATTATTATTTTTTACGTTTTTACTGAAATACGTAATTTTTTTGGTTGTCGGATTTTAAAAAAGTGAAACTTTAAAGTTCAGTTTATACGGAAAATAGTATTTAAGTATATTGAGCTAATATTGTTCGGTTATTCGGCTTTTAGCTAAAAAATGGATATGTTATGTGTATTTTTAATTTAAGGTGCTAAAATCGACTTAAAAAACCTTTTAGTATAGTTTTTTAGCATAAAATTAGGATAGAATAATTAATATTGAAGTAAAAAATGGAATAGAGCAGAAGCGAAGTGCTTTTTATCTTATTTGACTTATACTTTAAGTTTAAGGTGTTGGGCAAGCTAAAAAAAATATGATTATTAATATGTTTTTGCGTACAAATTCGAAGGATAACTACACCAGTAAAAAGGAATAATTCATAGAAGAATAGGCTTCTTGCTTATCAAATTTCTCTATAAAGTTGATGAAAATAAATTAAAATAATGGTATTAAAATGACAAGAATAGACTATTCTTGCGAATATTTAAACGGACAAAAAAGGCTTAAAATGAAAAAAAATATTCAATCAAGTAGCTTGTGAAACGATTTTGAGAAGAATCAATGATCTGAGACCGGATTTAGAACGGAAATTTGGGACTTTATCGGCTAATGAAATGTTGTGTCGTACGGCGGATTAATTACGTTTAGTGGTTGGTTTTATACCGATTGTATTATAAGGTAATCGAGTTTCAAGGTGTTTTAAGAAGGCAATTGCGTTGCGTTTTAATCGTATTCCACCTGAAAAAATTGGAAAAATGAAGGAGGTAAATCCTAAAAAAGAGGGGACAAAGCCAGTTAACTTCATAGATGATTAGGTAACTTTGGTGAAACTATTAGGTTATGTTATAGAACACCCAGCAGATTATACCTCTCAAGCCCATCCAATGTTTGGTGAATTAAACCAAAAATAATGGGGCAAATTAATTTATATTCATTTGAATCATCATTTAAATCAGTTTGGTGTTTGAGGTTTGTGATTTGGTAAATGTGGAATAACGTATTTAAAAACAGCGAAAAAATTGTATTGTAATTTTTTCACTAATTATTCCGAATACTCGGGAAATCACGCATTAAATAAATCAAATGACATCTTTACATAAGGAATATTAATATTGACGGATCTGATTTCGTTAGTTTTAGTACTTATTGTATTTTTAGCATACGAAGTTGTAAAGTCTTGTCCCCCGTCTTTGAAAGCAAGAGTTGAAAAATAGAAATTTGAAACTATCAAAATTGAGTAACGCACTTTTATCTGCATTTGTATTTGAGGTTATACTATTATACAAAATAAAAAATCGGGACAAGTTATGGTTCAACTAAAAATCCATAGTAGTATGATTTTTGGGCTTTGGACAGAATATTTTAGATACGAATTGTCACGTAATTCACGAATTATTTTATTTTGTACAAAGTGTAAAATACTGATAATTAATGATTTAAAATTCGTGTAATCTGAGTAAATTCGTGTCAAACATCTTTCATTAACTCTGTCCAAAGTTTAAATGATTTGAGGTTTAAATTATGGTATTAGCTTCGTTAAGTTAGGGAATAGATGAATTTAAAATGATTATTCAACTAAAAAATTAAGGATTATGAAAAAGGTATTATTTATTTTAGGATTGGTTGTATTGGGTCTGGCGAATTGTAACGACGATACGCCAACACAGAATTTTCCGGCTTGTAACAGTTCTACAGATCCTGCGAATGAGATTGCGTGGATTCGTCAAGCGATTGATAGCAATCAGAATTTACAGGAAAATGCACAGATTGTTTGCTATCAATTAGACGGACGTTTGGTATTTTTGGTAGATTATTGCGTGCCGTGTGGAGACGGTTATGAGGTGTTTGATTGTGAGGAGCAACGGGTTTGTGCTGACGATGAAAATGGTAATTCAGATTGTAGTTCTTTTGTAAGCAATGCGACGAATGAAATTCTTATATGGCGTAACTTTTAAAGGAAGGTACTAACAATAGTGTTAGTCAAGTAAGTACAAGTTAGATTTCGGGCGTTTGTTTTGTAGCGGTCGATTTTCCTGAAAGAAGATTTTCTTTACTAATAAGAGATAGTTATGGCTTTATTTATAATGTTCAATATGTTGATAATTAGTTATTTACGCAAGTTAGTGGTATATTTGATGATAATTTATAGATGTAAATTTGTTTTATATTTATAAAGGACAGAAAGTTAAAAATTACTTTCATCCGATGACTTATAACGTTTACTCATTGAAAGGGTGCGTTCATCAAGTTTAGTTGGTGAATGATATTTGGAGTGTTACTTTTATGAATCAATAGTAATTAAGGAGTGATTGAACAAAAACAAACAAAAGCATTATTTTTGCCGTTGCTTTTTTATAATAAAAATGTAAAAAAGTAAGGGCAACAGGCAAAAACCAAAATCATGACATCTATCAGCAAACATCAAGCAAACTGGATAGCCGACCTATTGGAGTCGGGGCATATTCATTATGAGTTAGAAAATCAACGATTCGGAAATGCGTTTTTTCAGAATGGCGTTTTTATCGAAGAATTAGATGACCGTCAAAGTAAAGACTATGAAGTTCGACAATATTCACGAGAGGAATTTGTAGAGATTATCATGTCAAGTCCTCGAAATCGGTTTAGTCGCTTTTTAGATATGGTGAATTGATTCGGGTTGCGAGCGTTATCGTTTTGATGTGACGAACGAGCTGCGAGTTTGACCGTTATAACGTAAATCAAAATAAAATTTAATAAAAAAAGGTTCAGCAATGCTGAGCCTTTTTTTACAACTCAAGATTATTTGGTTAATCGTACTATACTTTTTCGATTATAATAGAAGAACTAAACTCGAAACTCGTTTATTTCATTACGCCAACGATGCCTTCTATCGGTTCGGTTTCCCCATCTTTTAACGCAATCGTTATAACATATTTAAAGAAGCCATATTGAGTTTCGGCTTTCCATTTACCATCCCAGATATTTTCAGCGACCGCTGTTTGGAAGATTAATTTATTATCCTCTATCGTATAAATTTGAACTTTGGTAATGTATTTCGTTGCTCCAGTGATTTGGAAAGCGGAAGATTCTGGAATGAAAGCATCAGGAATGAATAAAACGGCGTTCCGGGAGGCAATTTGATAAATATTTTGCTGAAATTGAATTTCTTTTTTGGATAATCCTCTTGTACGTGCTTCGATACATTCAGGTTCTTGACAAAGCATTTCTGTTTTTTCTGTTACTTGATATTGTCCAAAAGCAGTCGAAAAACTAAGCGTTGTTAGGATAAGTATTCGTAATATTGATTGCATTTGGTTCAGTTAAATCTTACTGTGAAAAATTTATTCCGCTATTAAATTAAAGATAAATAATAAATATTCAGTAAGATGTGTTTGTGATTCTTTTTAATAAGCAAGGATTGATACTTATTAAAGTAATATTGTTTTTACTTGTTTAAGTTTTTACGGAGAATAGTATTTCAGTAATTACTTTATTCATAATATAATTAGATACGGAGCATTTAATTTTGGCTTTTTGATAGTTTCTGTAAACCGTATAAATTCGTGTATAAATAAGGTCTTGAAAGTATTGAAAACAGTGAGTTAGTGAGCAGACGACTTCGAGTCACTTGCTCACTTTTGTACTGAATACTCGGTATCAGCGAATTTTAACTTTTTTGATGTAATTAAAAAGCAATTGTCCCAATCTTAGACTTATCAAACCGTTCGCCCAAGGTATCGTAATAATCTTGTCCAAAATGTTTGATAAAAGAATCCATGCCTTTTTGGGTGAAATGTGGCAAAACAGAACTCCAAATCACCTTACTCGAACTTTCGTCTGCGTTGCGGTACGATTGAGAGATTAGCCAATAAAAATTAATCATCCAAAGGCTTTCGCAAAGGTTGCGGTAGGTGCCTGGAATCGTTTCTGGGTTCATATTACCGATTTGAATGGAAAAGGCAATCGTGGACATTTGCCGTTCGACAGTATCGGTTTTCATTCTACCGATTTGTTTGATGACGTTTGGGTGAGCAGAAACTCGAATATCGAAAAAGATAAACGCATATTCTTCTTGTAGTTTTAAATAGGCGTGTGTTGCATCATTTGTACTTTCCCACGATGGAAATTGCATCGCTTTACCAATGCTATGCTCATATTTTTCCCACATTTCCTCGACTAAATCTGCCAATAATTCGTCCTTATCTTTGAAGTAGTAGGTCAAGTTACCTCTACTGATACCAACGATTTGAGCGATATAATTTAGGGTTGGTTCGCCAAAACCCTGTTGGTTAAATAATTCCTTACTTGCTGCTAATATTTTATCTCTGGTCGTCAAAATTTCAACTTTTATACTATACCTTTATTAATATAAATACAAATATAATTAATAATTGTCAATTTCGACTAAAAATTAGTCATAACCGCTACTTATTTTATTATCTTTGTGTTAATAAAAAAGCATTCGATAAAATTTAATATTTAAACGCAACAGTTGAAAGTTGAAATAAAAATTTTGCGTATTAATTTTTATTTCAACTTCCACTTTCATTTTCACTAAAAAATGGATTTTACACTAACAGAAGAACAGATAATGATTCGGGACGCTGCAAGAGATTTCGCTCAAAATGAGTTAAAATCTGGCGTCATTGAAAGAGACACCCACCAAATTCACCCAACAGAATTTGTCAAACAAATGGGTGAATTGGGTTTTATGGGTATGATGACTGCTGAGCAATACGGCGGAGCTGGTTTGGATACGATTTCGTATGCAATTGCGGTGGAGGAATTATCGAAAGTCGATAGCTCGTGTTCGGTGATTGTTTCGGCTCATAATTCCTTGGCAATTTGGGGAATTGAAGAGTACGGAACAGAAGCACAAAAGCAAAAATATTTGCCAAGTTTGGCTTCGGGCGAAGTCATCGGTGCATTTTGTTTGTCGGAGCCAGAAGCAGGAAGTGATGCGACCAGTCAACGGACAATTGCCGAAGATAAGGGCGATTATTATTTGGTAAACGGTACAAAAAACTGGATTACGAACGGTAAAAAAGCTGGCGTTTATGTCGTGATTGCTCAAACGCATCCGGAGAAAAAACACAAGGGTATTAATGCCTTAATTGTGGAAGCGAATTGGGAAGGCGTGAGTACTGGTGTGAAGGAAGATAAGTTAGGGATTCGTGCTTCGGATACGTCTTCTGTGATGTTTCAAGATGTGAAAGTGCCGAAAGAAAACAGAATCGGAGTGGATGGTTTTGGTTTCAAATTAGCGATGAAAATTCTCGATGGTGGAAGAATCGGGATTGCAGCTCAGGCTTTAGGAATCGCAGCTGGTGCTTATGAATTAGCGTTGGCTTACTCTCACGAAAGAAAAACATTCGGAAAAGCCATTAACGAACATCAAGCGATTGCTTTTAAATTGGCAGACATGGCGCTGAAAATCGAAACGGCAAGAATGTTAGTTTATCGTGCGGCTTGGTTGAAAGATCAGGGCAAAGATTACGCACAAGCGGCTGCAATGGCAAAATTATACGCTTCGGAAGCGGCAATGTGGGTTACGGTGGAAGCGGTACAAGTCCATGGTGGCTATGGTTTTGTGAAAGAATATCATGTGGAACGCTTAATGCGAGATGCGAAAATTACACAAATCTATGAAGGAACGTCGGAAATTCACCGTATTGTGATTTCGAGAAATGTGATTAAAGGAGCGATGTATTTGCCCTGGGAATAATTTTTTATGTTTAAATGTTCGAGTGTTTTATTGTTTAAATGTCGGACGCTCAGACAATAAAATTTAAAAACTTAATAGAAACCGTCATTCTGGTTCCGAGAATTCTCGGAATCGAAATGATGGAAAGTATTAGAACCATGAACTACGAAAGTTTCAAAGTAGAAATAAGCAATAAAATCGCAACGGTGAGTTTTAATCGTCCCGAAAAGTCAAATTCTTTGCATGCGGAAGCTTGGATTGAAATGAAAGCGATTTTTGAAGAAATGCACGAAAACCCAGAAGTTCGGGTTGTGATTTTGGTAGGAGAAGGTAAGAATTTTTGTGCAGGAATTGACTTGAGTTTGTTGATGGGTATTCAGCAATTTAACGATGGCTGTCCAGCGAGAAGTCGAGAAAAATTACGCAAATTTATTATTGATTTACAAGAAACGATTACGGCAATCGAGCGTTGTCGCAAACCAGTTTTGGCAGCGATTCATAAGGCTTGTATCGGTGGTGCAGTTGATATTATTGCCGCTTGTGATATGCGATATTGTACCGATGATGCATATTTCACGATTCGAGAAGTAGATTTAGGTTTGGTCGCCGATATTGGAACTTTGCAGCGTTTACCAACGATTTTGAACCCGGGAATGATGGCAGAAATGGCTTATACTGGTCGCAGTGTTTATGGGGAAGAAGCCGCAAAAATTGGTTTGGTGAACCGTACTTTTGAAACTCGGGAAGCCTTATTGACGGAAGTCCAAAAAATCGCCAAAACAATAGCAGAAAAATCACCAATCGTTATCAGAGGAACGAAGGAAATCTTGTTACACAAACGGGATCACACCGTTGCGGATAGTTTGGAATATATGGCAACTTGGAACGCAGGCATGTTGATGTCAGATGATATTCAACAAGCGTTTAAGGCGTATATGATGAAGGTGAAAGCGGAGTTCGAGGATTAGATTTTTCCCGCAGATTTTTCAACTAAGATTTTTTTATGAAATTCGCTTTAGATACAGATGGAAATAAAATCGAAGTCCAATATTCAGGACAAAGAGCAATTTGTATTTGTTGCAACTCTGATGCTATAGGAAGGTATGGAAAAGTTAGACCTAAACATTGGTATCATAAAAATATTAGAAATTGTGATGATTGGTATGAACCTACCACAGAATGGCATTTAAATTGGCAAAATAAATTTCCTCAACAAAATCAAGAGGTAATTCTAAAAGATGAAAATAATACGAAACATATAGCAGATATTCGATTAAATAATGGTGTTGTAATTGAGATACAAAACTCACCAATCAAAATAGATGAAATATATCAAAGAGAAACATTTTATGGCAAAAATGGTGGTTTGATTTGGATTTTAAATGGAGAAAAACTTCTAACATATTGTTCAATAGAATACGAATATGAAGAATATTTTGTTTCTATTGAAGTACCCACATATATTCCTAATATGCCAAACTATGATTATGATTATCTCAGAGATGAACTATTAGAACAATCATTCATAAAAGAAATAGAAAGGCATAAACATTACAGAGAGACATCGGTGATAAATGGTGTTTATTTTGTATTTTTTTTGATAAAGATATTGATTTCAATTCTTTCATTTCAAAATTAGATAAAGGAATACTCAATTTTACTCATGGTATTTATCCCGAACACGGTGAAGATATCTGGTTACATTTTGAAATAAATTATAAATCATCATCAAAAGATAGATTCTATGATATTCGATTTACCAAACAACATTGGAGGAAATTTATTAATGAAATGAAAGCTCCCCTATTTATTGATAATTTGAAAGGTTTGGATAATGGATTACTTTATTGGTATAATGAAAGAAAAATTGTAAAAAAAAGCGTGTTTTTGAAGAAATACCTTTCTCATACTTAGTAGTAAGTCAAGTTAATCGTGTCGAATAGAAACCGTGTCGGTTTTAAAAACCGATACGGTTTAAGCATGAAAATTAACCGACATTATTAATTTGACTCACTACTTAGTAATATTTGAATGAAAAAATCTGCGATTATCTGCGAAATTAGCGGGAGTAAAAAAAAACTAACAAAAAAATGGAAGAAATAAAAATATACAAAGCAAAGCATAAAATCAGAATTCTAACCTCTGGTTCGTTATTCGATGGACACGATGCTGCTATTAATGTTATGCGCCGAATCATTCAGCGTTCGGGTGCGGAAGTCATACATTTGGGGCATAACCGACCTGTTCGGGAGATTGTCAATGCGGCGATTCAAGAAGATGTCCAAGGTATTGCGATTACATCGTATCAGGGTGGTCACAACGAATTTTTTAAATACGCTTATGACTTGTTAAACGAACAAGGTGCTGGGCATATTAAAATTTTTGGTGGCGGTGGCGGAACGATTTTACCTTCTGAAATCGAAATGTTGCAAGATTACGGGGTTACTCGTATTTACTCGCCAGATGACGGTCGTTCAATGGGTTTGCAAGGAATGATTAATGATTTATTGGAAAAATGTGATTTCCCTGTTGGTGACGATTTCGATGGCAATACTAAAGGAGTCGGTCGCTTTGAAAGTCTCCGCCCCCTAAACCCAACCAAAAGCACCCCGTCTCTCGAACCAAGTCGAATTGCACGTATGATTTCCGCAGCTGAAAATTATCCGAAAGAGAACGCAGAATGGATAACAGATTTGAAAGCAAAAGCGGCAGAAAGTGAAGTATTAGTTTTGGGAATTACAGGAACTGGTGGTGCTGGAAAATCGAGTTTGGTCGATGAATTGGTGTTGCGGTTTTTGGCAAAATACCCAGAAAAAACGTTGGGAATTATTTCGGTTGATCCATCAAAACGTAAAACTGGCGGTGCCTTATTAGGCGACAGAATTCGGATGAATTCCATTTCTAATGACCGAGTTTTTATGCGTTCGTTGGCAACTCGTCAGTATAATTTGGCCTTGTCGAAAGACATAGATAGTGCAATTTCGATTTTTAAATATGCTGGTTTTGATTTGGTAATTTTGGAAACGTCGGGCATCGGTCAGTCGGATAGTGAAATTGTAGATCACGCCAATTTATCGGTTTATGTGATGACGCCAGAATTTGGTGCCGCATCGCAATTGGAAAAAATTGATATGTTGGATTTTGCGGATTTGATTGTCTTAAACAAATTCGATAAGCGAGGCGCTTTAGATGCGTTGAGAGATGTGAAAAAGCAATACCAACGCAACCGTGATTTGTGGCATGACGATGTAAATACAATGCCAGTTTATGGTTCGATCGCGTCGCAATTTAACGATCCTGGGGTGAATGCTGTTTTTAACGAATTGATGGAGCGTCTGGACGATTTAGGTCGAACGAAAGGGGTCGGACGCTTTGAAAGCGTCCGACCGCTGGACGAGGGCGAAAGCAAGAAACAATATATTATTCCGCCAGCGAGGGTTCGTTATTTGTCTGAAATTACGGAAACCATTCACCGTTACGATAAGGAAGTTGAGGAACAAAGTGAGGTAGCGAGGAAATTGTTTAGTATAGAAAAAACCGTGTCGGTTTTGAAAACAAACACGGTTTCTGACACCACGATATTCGATACTTTAAACACGGTAAAAACGACTTTGGAACAACAATTATCTTTAGAAAATAAAGGAATTTTAGATAATTGGGCAGCGAAAAAAGGGACTTATCAAGGTGAATATTTTACGTATCAAGTTCGTGGAAAAGAATTCAAAGTAGAGAACTTTACCAAATCGTTGTCGCATAATGATATTCCAAAAATCGCCTTACCAAAATATCAAGATTGGGGCGAAATCCTAAAATGGAGTAAACAAGAAAATGTGCCTGGCGAGTTTCCATATACCGCCGGCGTTTTTCCATTCAAACGAAAAGGGGAAGATCCAACTCGGATGTTTGCTGGTGAAGGTGGACCAGAACGGACGAACAAACGCTTTCATTATTTATCACATGGAACGCCAGCAAAACGCCTTTCAACGGCCTTTGATTCGGTGACTTTATATGGAAATGATCCAGATGTACGTCCTGATATTTATGGAAAAGTAGGAAATTCTGGTGTCAATGTGAGTTCGTTAAATGATGCAAAAAAGTTGTATTCGGGTTTTGATTTGTGTAATCCGAAAACTTCGGTTTCGATGACGATAAATGGACCAGCAGCGACGATTTGTGCATTTTTTATGAATGCAGCGATTGACCAACAATGTGAATTTTATATCAAGGAACATGGTTTGGAAAGTAGGGTAGAAGGGGCATTTAAGAAGAATTATGATGATAAAGGTTTGGAACGTCCGACTTATAAAGGCGAACTACCAGAAGGAAATGACGGTTTAGGTTTGATGTTATTAGGTTTGACGGGCGACCAAGTTTTGGACGCTGCGATTTATGCGGAACTAAAAGCGGCAGCCTTAAAATCTGTTCGAGGAACGGTTCAAGCGGATATTTTGAAAGAAGATCAGGCACAAAATACTTGTATTTTCTCTACCGAGTTTTCCTTGAAATTAATGGGCGATGTGCAGCAATATTTTATTGATAACGCGATCCGAAACTTCTATTCTGTGTCGATTTCGGGTTATCATATTGCAGAAGCTGGTGCAAATCCGATTTCACAATTGGCGTTTACGCTGTCGAATGGCTTTACTTTCGTAGAATATTATTTGTCCCGAGGTATGGACATTAACGACTTTGCCCCTAATTTGTCGTTTTTCTTTTCGAATGGCGTTGATCCAGAATATGCGGTTATTGGTCGGGTTGCACGAAGAATTTGGGCGAAAGCCATGAAACATAAATATCATGCGAATGACCGTTCTCAAAAGCTGAAATACCATATTCAAACTTCGGGACGTTCGTTACACGCACAAGAAATTGATTTTAATGATATTCGGACAACTTTACAAGCGTTGTATGCGATTTATGACAATTGTAACTCGCTACACACCAACGCTTACGATGAAGCCATCACAACGCCTACCGAAGAATCGGTACGTCGTGCGGTTGCGATTCAGATGATTATTAATCACGAATTGGGCTTGTCGAAAAACGAAAATCCGCTACAAGGTGCCTTCATTATTGAAGAATTAACGGACTTGGTAGAAAAGGCGGTTTTGTTAGAATTTGATAGAATCACAGAAAGAGGTGGCGTTTTGGGTGCGATGGAAACGATGTATCAACGTGGAAAAATTCAAGAAGAAAGCCTTTATTACGAAACGCTAAAACACACTGGCGAATTTCCAATTATCGGTGTCAATACGTTTTTATCGTCTAAAGGTTCGCCAACGATTTTACCAAAAGAGGTCATCAGAGCAACTGAAGAAGAGAAAAAACTACAAATCACAAACTTGGAAAGTTTACAAAAAGTGAAACCAAACGAAGCGAGCAAAGCACTCACAGATTTACAAGCGGCTGCTTTACGCAATGACAATTTATTCGAGCATTTAATGTCTGCAACGAAGGTTTGTTCGCTTGGACAGATTACGGAGGCGTTGTTTGCAGTTGGTGGTCAGTATCGGAGAAGTATGTAATTTGTGTAGGAAATTATTTTTTTTTTAAAAGGTTTCTAAAAAATTAATTTTAGAAACCTTTTTAGTTTTAGCTATTTTAAATTGGAATTTGTAGATTTGTGAAGGTTCAATTTTTTCATTAAAATCAATATGGATAATCGAGATAAATATATAAAAAAAATTGTTCGTAGTTTAAGTCTATTGCGAATGGAAATAGAATCATTGACTAAAATTAGTCTAACTGATTATAATATTATTGCTGAATATTTTTATCGAGATTTATTAAAGTTCTACGGTTTTGAGTTAGAAAATTTGAACGAAAAGAAGAAAAACGCTGATAGTATAGATTTGGTTGATGAAAAAAATAAAATAGCCATTCAAGTAACATCACGAAATGATACAACGAAAATACATGAAACGATAAAAGGGTTTCGTTCAAATCCTGAATATGATGAATATGAACAGTTGATTATGTTGTTAATTGGTAAACCTAAATTAAAATATCCTCAAACAGATTTTACGAATGGAAATTTATTTTCATTCAATAAAAAAAAGGATATTATTGATGTTGATGACATTATTAAAAAATTTCGCAGTTATACAGCAGAACAACTTAAGCCGATAGTTACCTTTTTAGAAAGCGAAATTAATCTAAAAATAGAAACTAAACGCTCAAAAGCAACCGAGGTAGTGACTATTATAAAGATGATAGAATACCTAAGTGATGATGAGAATTACAAAGAAGTAGATAAGGTTGAAACTGCTGACCCTGAAAGAAAGCGTCAAAGATTTAAAGAACACTTTGATTATTTGATGCATCAATATGAAGAACGTCTTTCTATTTATGCAGGAACGTTGGAAGAGGCAAAGAAAAGTGCAGGATATGACGGATTAAGAGCTAAAAAAATTAGTCTTTACCTAAGAGATATTAGTGATGATTATTTGACCAAAAATGATAATAATCCTAAAGAAGCTATAGATGCTTTGGTGGCGTATTTTCAAAATGAGATTAGTGAAATAAATGGAATTTATGATTATCAAGCTATAAAATTTTACCTTTTAGATGAGTTAATACAATGTAATGTTTTTCCAAATCCTAATGAATTATGATAGTATCTAAAGATGAAAATATTAAAACATCGGCTGTTTATTTAGGGTCGTTGATTTTGAAACAATTCAAGAAAAAGGATAAACTTTCTATTTTTGAAATAACAGAAAATTTTCAAAAATATGATATTATCAATTATAGAGAAATTATACCTGCATTGATGTTTTTGTACGCTTGTGGGATTATTGATTTTAAAGAACCATTTGTATATAAATTATGATTAAAATTGAACGATTATACACAGAACCTGAATACTTCAAACCCATAAAGTTTGAAACAGGTATCAATCTCATCATTGGTGATAAGACAGAAGGAAGCCCTAAAACGAATGGTGTTGGCAAAAGTATGTGTATAGAGTTCATTAATTATTGTTTACTAAAACAACAAAAAGGTAGCAGAATAGATAAAATTCCAAAAAAACAATTTCCTTTAGATGTTAAAATAATGCTTGATTTAGACATAAATGGCAATCGACTAACTATTACAAGAACAAGAGAAAAATCTGACGAAGTTTTTATTAAAAATAATAATGAAGAATTATTTTTTGATAGAATTTCAGATGCCTCTGAGTATTTAAAAAACTTACTTTTTTCAGAACAATCAAGTAGTTTGGTTTTTCCATCGTTCAGACAATTGCTGTCACCTTTGATAAGAGAAGAACGCTCTGAATTTAAAGATTTAATTAGTTGTTTTGATACTAAAAAACGTGTTCCACCTGATTATATTCCTCATTTATATTTATTGGGGTTTGATATTTCTATTTATAAAGAATATCAAAATATTCATAAATTAATAGATAATAAAACAAAATATCTTAAAGAATTACGGGACGAAATAACTGATAAAGGTAGTTTAAAAATTGGAGATGTTAGGGCAAAGTTAAATGCCTTAGAAGGTGAGGTTAAAAAATTAAGTAACGCCTTAGAAAGTTTAAAAACTAATGAGGCTTATGAGATTATTCAAAAAGATTTGATTGCTTTAGAAACGGATTTAGACAAATTAAGAATCCATCAAAAGGCAGTCAAATATGATATTAAAAAAATAGAAACTTTACCAAAACCTGAAAATATAAGTAAGACGGAATTAACAATTTTGTACAATCAATTTAAACAAGGCTTAGGTGATATGATTGAAAAATCAATATCTGAAATGGAAACGTTTAAACTGAAAATTGATAGTTTCAGAAATACGATTGTCAATAATAAATTAGAAAAATTAAAAGCGGAGTTAAATCAAATTACCTTATTAATTAGGGAAAAAGACAATGCATATTCAACGTTACTTAAAACTGTTGATGATGGTAAGATTTTAAAGGATTTAAAAACAGGAATAAGCATTTATAATAAAAAAAGTGAAGAATTAAATAAAATTCGTTATCAAATGACTGCTTATGACGAAGCGGACAAACATAAAAAAAATATACTAAAACCTCAATTAGATGATTTAAAACTTCAAATTAATGAACAAATTGAAGATAATCAAACGGTTTTAAATAGTTTTGAGCAAACTGTTCTAAATATTCATGAATACGTTATGAATAATAGAGTGGCTTCTTTTAATATTGAAACTAAAAGTATCAAACGCAAAGATTACATCAACTTTGAAATGAGAATTGATGATGACGGTAGTCATAGTTTAGAGCGAACAAAGGTTTTTATATACGATATTGCTCTTTTATTTAATAAAGAAACACGAAAACGACATCCTTTACTTCTAATTCATGATAATATTTTTGATGTAGATAACGATACATTAGTTCAGTGTCTGAATTTTTTGAGCAAACAAGAAGAATTATATCCAAATGATTTTCAGTATATTATGACAATTAATAGGGATAAAATTGAAGATAACGAAAGACGAAAATTAATTAAATTAGATATTGAAGGGCATCGTAGAGCTAACTTTACAAAAGAGGAAAGATTTTTGGGCGTCAAGTATAAAGAACTGTAATCATGTCTAAAAAAGAAGCCGAACTTTTACTCCTCATCAACCACAATTTCAACGAAACAGAACAGCATCATTTTGATGAATTAGTCGCCAAAAGACAAAACTTTACAATCACAGAAGAAGAGTTAGAAGAACTAAAAGCCTTATCAATATATAGTGAAGAAATTGCAACCGAACGTGTAAAAGCTTTGACCGAATTAGCTACTTTAAGAAATACAACTGTTCGTACTTTGATGAAAGAGTTGGATGTAAAACCTTACGAAAGCTAACTCACCGCAAAACCCAACTCCTCCCTTACATATTCAGGTTTATAAGCAATCACAATTTCAGATTTAGGAATACCTTTATCCAAAAGTTGTTGTACCAATTCCAAACTTGTACCATCGTGATGCACCCAAATTTTGCCATCTGCTGTGATTTCAAAATGGGCGACATTGCCATAAATTCTGCCTTGATTTCCCCAACCATATTTGTATAACATATATTGACCATGTTCGTCATCAAACAAATATTGCGTTCGCATCAAAAAACGTGATGTTGTGCGAATTTTACCAACTTCTTCTAAGATTTCTTTGACTATTTTTTTGCGTTCTATTATTCTATCCATCGTGTAATTTTTTGGTGTTTGATATTGTAAAGAATGAATTTTAATTGAAATTTGGCGATTGTTTTTATAGCAACTGGTTCTTTGATAATTTCCAAATACGCATCATCAGGAAGTGCTAAATACAATGCTCTTTCGGGTTCGTTATCTTCTAAAGCGACAAAATAAAAGTTGAATTGTCCCAATGCTTTATAACCATTTCCAAAATCTCTACCCAAAAATCCCCTTCAAATCCAACTCAATCCCCAAAACATCATCTTTCAAAATTTCTCGTTTCAGAAAAACGGCATAATCTTGTGGCGATTGAAACACATAAATAGATTTCAAATCGGGTAAAACCAACCAATAAGAACCGACACCGTTTTCAAAATAAACGTGTGCTTTTGCTAATAAATCGCCTAAATTTTGCTTTGGAGATAAAATTTCAATCGCGCAAAGTGGCATTTGTGTCACTCGAATTTCGTCATTGCCGGGTGTAAATTCAATATTTTCAAAAATCGCCAAATCAGGTACTTTCTCACTTGACTTTAATTCAAGACTTAACTCCGATAAAACTTGATATTGCTCGAACTGAGTCGCAAAAGCAACAATAAGACGTGTTTGTACAAAAGCATGATTTTTACTTGGCACGGGTTTTCCTCTTTGAAGTTCATAATCGGATTTGATGTTTGTTGTTTCCATATTTTTTGATTTTAAATAAAAATACCATTTTTCTGTATAACGACCAAATTACAAAAACATTTAGCCCGTATCAAATAAAACCGTTCAAACCATATTAGAATATTTACAAGCTGGCGATACCAAAGAAGATATTTTATATCAATATCCAACTTTGGTTGCAGAAGATATTGATGCTTGTTTGCAGTTTGTTAACAAATAAAAAGATGTTTCCAATTTCAACCTCAATGCCGATATCCTTTCCAAGTGCCGCCATAGCGATAAAAATCTTGTTCTTTATAATGTAAACAGCAAGCTTCGCAGACGAAAACCCATATTTTTCCTTTCTGAAATTGAATGCGGAATAAAGTCGTATGCGCTGTTTTGCAGCGGTGACAAATTTTAGTTTTCATAATTTATACTTTCAAAATATTACTGCACAAGTTCCCCAAAATATTCCTCATAAACCCGTTCTAACTCATCAGGCAAACCCCATAATTCATGAGTCAAAATCACAATTTCTTTGCAGCGAGGTTCATACTCCGTCTCCAATTTTTCTTTAACAATCATTTTGCAACAGGTTTCAAAACTGCTGATTAAAGAACCCGCAAAAGTATCGCTGTAATAATCTCGGTCAACGACATATTTTGCCATCAATTCGGTGCGATAAACCCAAAGTTCAACCATATCGCTCTGATGAATCGCAATTTTTTTAAATTCCATGATAATTTTTCGAGAAACGCCACTTTTCGCCCTACCAAAATTACCGTTTGGTTTGAAATATTCCTTTTTGAGTTTCTCTTTGTATTGTCCCACGATTTTATCAGTCGTTGGGCTGAGTTCCATTTCGTAGTACTTTTTGATAGTTGGAAATTTGGTGTATAGCTTTTGTAACTCTTTGGCCAACCCTTGTTCGTCTAAGGTCTTTAGGTATTTTATAAATTCTCTTTTCATTTTGAAAAAGTATTGATTTTATTAATTTATCGTTCTACAAAAATAGTCGTTATGGTTCAAAGGCAACTAAAAAAAACCTCAAAGACTTATAAAACCGTATAATTAATTTTATTTCAATGATTTTATTTTGGTTACTCGAATAGATTTTTAGTATCGGTTATTTCAGAAGTAGAATCATTTTGACGTATCTAAATTTTGATTTTATACGTTAGTAATTTATTTATTTTGAATTATTTATTTAGTAATAAAGACAACCGACGATGAATCGAAATAAATTTTTAGCACTGACTTCGATGTCTGCTTTTTCGATTTCTGTATTAGGAAAGGTAACAAAAGAAAGGGGCGATTTTGTGGGAGATTGTGATACGACGAATGATATTTTGGGTTCATTTTATCGTGCCGATGCACCGACTCGTTACGATATGACTTTTGAAAACTTGACGGGAACGGTTGTGGAATTGAAAGGTAAGGTTTGTCAATCCGATTGTGTGACACCGATTGAAAATGCTTTGGTCGAAATTTGGCATCGTGATATGGAAGGAGTTTATGATAATGAAACGAAGTATTTTCGGCATCGGGCAAAATGCCTGACCAATGAAAAAGGGGAGTATTATTTCAAAACAATCTTACCAGGAAAATACCTCAATGGTCGTTTGTATTGCCCAGCTCATATCCATTTTTGAGTTACCGCAGCCGAAGAACGGGAACTGGTTTCTCAAATCTATTTTCAAGGTGACCCAAATATTATCGAAGACCCACGGGTTTCAAAACAGAAAGCTCAAGTACGGATTTCACCAATTATTCTGGAAGATATAAAAGGTGGTTTAGCGGTCAATTTCGATATTTATTTATAAAAAGATAGGCTCTTTGACAATTTCTGCACGTAGCGGCTACTTTAGCTTCCGAAAAGTCTCAAAATCCTTGCGGCAGCTAAAGACAGCCGTTACGAAAATCTCAATTTATTCGAATTTTGCAGAAATTGTCAAAGAGCCAAAAGATATTCACTATTTATACCGATTTTTCATCGGGATAGATTTTACTGATTTCGCAGATTTTTTTAAGTATTAATAAAAAAAGGAGCTAATTCTGTCCAAATTATAAAATAAAAAAGGTGTTAATACGTCAGTACTAACACCTTTCAAAAATTAGCAAAAATCATTTTTTTACAGTTATCAGTATTCTCGTCACATCAGAACGATAAAATCCGCAACCCGTAAATCTGTAACTCATTCCGCCATCACCAAATATAATTCTCGTCTTAATTCATACAAATCATCACCAACAGCTGACGATAAACTCGTTCCATAATTATAAGTCGCTGCAAAAATTGTATTGTTATGCGGAAAATAATTCAAATTGGCAGAATAAGCAATATCGCCGCCTGCGTGACCGTAAGCATGAACTGTATCGTCAAAAAGTTCCCGTTGTTCATCGTGAATACCGCCAATACTTGACCGCCAATAACCATTATCTGCCAATCGCATCGAATTGAAAATCAAATCTAAATTTTCAGGAGTCGTTAGTGTTTTTTCTCTTAAAAGGGCATTCATAAAACGGTATAAATCCTCAACATTAGAGTAAACGCCAGTGTAACCATTACCACTGCCAGGGTTTAAATTAGAGACATTTTGAATCGTACCACCTTCGTTATTCAAATCCAAATAACCTTGTGCCAAATAGCCAATCGGAAAATCGGCTTCATAATTATAATAAACCGTATTATTCATGCCTAACGGTTCAAAAATTCGATTTTTCAATAAAGAGCCGTGCGTCAAACCCGTTGCAGCATCTATAATCATACCGACCAACATGGTGTTAGAATTGGAATATTGAACCGCCTCGCCAGGTAAATGCGTTGCTGCTTTTCCTTTCAAATATTTCAAAATTTGCTCAGAAGTCCAACTTCTTGACATATCGTTCAGCACCGCCAAATTAAAACTCAAATCGCCCGCAATATCATATATGCCAGAGGTATGATTAATCAACATGGCGAGGGTAATATCCGCACCGTTTTCGATTTCGGCAGCTACATCTGGAATGTATTTGCTCATCGGGTCGTCAATATTCAACGTGCCATCTTGAATCAATTGCCAAACCAAAGCACCCATCATCATTTTTGTAACCGAACCCAATTTATTCAAATGGCAAGGCTGCATCACAATTCCATTTTCAATATCCGCCATCCCAACTGAAGCAATCCAAAAACCATCATCGTCATTAATCAAAACCGATATGCCCGGCATTCCTCTTGCAATATATTTATCCAGAATTCCTTGAATTTTGGTAGCTTTCGGATGTGCGGTATTGATGACCAAAGAGGCGTCATTCAAGCAAGTTGTCGTCGGTTCTATCGACACTTTTCCACAACTCGAAATGATGCCCAACGCCAATATTATTAAACTATATTTTAGGTATTTCATTTTTTTATTTTTTAATTGGTAATCGTGATTCGTGATTCGTGATTCGGCAAACGTGCAATAACGTATTTAAAAACGATAATGAATTGTATAGCAATTTTTTACCGAATCACGAATCACGAACACCTAATCCTTAAAAAAGCTTTTCTTTTGCATGTAACCTCTGATATTTTCTTGCATCGGGAATGAAAGTCCGATACGAACTGGCGAATAAGGCAAAATTGGAATATTTTCTTTGATAAAAACGCCTTGAACTTGCAAACGATAATCTATAAAAAAAGTCGTTTTTCGATTGTAAATCAAAATTAAATCAGTTTCCCAACTCATGGATGCACCAACGGAAATCATCCAATTATGGCGTACCGCATTTTTATTGACTTCATATTGTTGCGTCGTAGCGTTCCAATCTAAAGAAGTAACGTCCGCAATCGACATCACATAACCGCCACCTAACGCCAAAGGCGTAATCGCAAAACCGTTTTCAAATTTTAAATTATAACCTACTTCCGTAAATAATTGTACAGCGTGTTGTAAATCTCGGTGGTAGAAATAACCCAAATTTCCAGATTGAAAAAATTGGTGGCGAGGGCTATTATTCCAACGCAAAGTCGCACCAGTATTGATGCCAGGGTGAATGGTCGAAAAAGTCGGTACGGCTAAACTCGCAGGATAATGTCCCAAACTGACGTGAAATCGTACTTTGTCAGGCGGTGTTCCTTCCTGTGCTGATACATTAATAGCGATAAATAATGTTAAAATTAATATTTTGATTTGCATGATAAATATTTGATTTGATGAATAAACCTTTTTTTAATAAAGTGATGGTTTTTTAATTTTTGATAAGAAATAATTGGCTCTTTGACAATTTCTGCACGTAGCGGCTACTTTAGCTTCCGAAAAGTCTCAAAACCCTTGCGGCAGCTAAAGACAGCCGTTACGAAAGTCTCAACTTATTCGAACTTTGCAGAAATTGTCAAAGAGCCAAATAATTTTTCAAAAATAAGGGTAATATTATATTTTTAGGCATTAGTGAGCGGTCGGTTTTTGATAAAAACGGTGTCGGTTCTTCGAGTTTTTGGGACGGGCTGACGACTAAAGTTATCGGTGCGAAAGCATACAAACGTAATCGAAAGCCGTGGTTCAATCAAAAATGTGTAATTGTATGGTCTAAAGTCCGAAATCCAACAGTAAAGCGGTCTAACATTTTATTAAATTCAAAGGTAGGTATAACGAGCGAATTAGCGGTTTGTTGAATATGGAAAGTTAACGGGAGGTGGATATGAATACTCGGATTTTAAAATAAAAAGTTATAATTTATACCTTTTATAAACTTTTATTCCTAAAAGTGCTTAATTTCAGAATATTATCAATAGTTTTGCCTTAACAATTATTGTTATGACAACTAAATTTAATAATTAAAACTAAAAAATATAATCATGTCTGAATTAACGATGGAATTACCGAAGCTTCACGAAGCGGCTCAAGATTTTATGCCACTGAACGGAACGGATTATTTAGAATTATATGTAAGTAATGCAAAGCAAGCGGCGCATTTTTATAAAACGGCTTTTGGCTTTCAATCTTTGGCGCATGCTGGTTTGGAAACTGGCTTGAAGGATAGAGAAAGTTATGTGGTGGTTCAAGATAAAATCCGTTTGGTTTTGACTTCACCTTTGAAAAGTGGAACAATCATCGGGCAGCATATTGATAAACATGGTGACGGTGTTAAGGTGATTGCTTTTTGGGTGGACGATGCAGTTTATGCGTATAATACGGCAATGGAAAAAGGGGCGAGGTCTTATTTTGAACCTTTAACGGAAGAAGATAAAGACGGTAAAGTGATTCGTGCGGGTATTTATACGTATGGCGAAACGGTGCATTTATTTGTAGAACGTAAAGATTATGACGGTATATTCTTGCCAGGTTTTAAAAAGTGGGAAACACCTTATTATAATCCTGAATCAGTTGGTTTGAAATATGTTGACCACATGGTTGGGAATGTGGAATTAGGACAGATGAATGAGTGGGTAAAATTCTATGAAAAGGTATTAGGATTTACGCAAATTTTGTCTTTCGACGACAAGGATATTTCTACGGAATATACGGCTTTGATGAGTAAAGTAATGAGTAACGGCAATGGTCGGGTTAAGTTTCCGATTAATGAACCTGCGGCTGGAAAGAAAAAATCTCAAGTGGAAGAATATTTGGATTTTTACGAAGGTGAGGGCGTTCAACATATTGCGGTTGCGACGGATGACATTATCAAAACGGTAAAAGAATTACGTAGTCGTGGTATTGAATTTTTGCAAGTGCCGCAATCGTATTACGATGTAGTTTTGGATAGAGTAGGGGAGATTGACGAGGATATTAAGCCGTTACAAGAGTTGGGGATCTTGATAGATAGAGACGAGGAAGGCTATTTGTTGCAGATTTTTACGAAACCTGTTGAGCCTCGTCCAACAATGTTTTTTGAAATAATTCAAAGAAAAGGGGCAACTTCTTTTGGAAAAGGTAACTTCAAAGCCTTGTTTGAAGCAATTGAAAGAGAGCAAGAACTAAGAGGAACGCTATAAATTATGAATGATAAATGACGAATGATTTGACTGTTCTGATGTAATTTTTTTCTTTTAAAAAACTATTTTTGAAAAAGATAAAAAATCATGTTTGAGGTTTGCGTAAATATTCTCTAAAAAATCAAGGAAACTTTGAGAAATATTTGCTACATTAGAACTGTCAATAATTCATAGTTCATAATTCTATAGTTTAAAAAGATATGATAGTTTATCAAGTTAATTGCAAGGTAGATTTAGCCTTTGCAGATAGGTGGGAAGAATATTTTAAGGATGTACACTTAGATGATATCTTGGATACGGGTTGTTTTACGAATTATTCTTTTCGGAAAGCCTTAGTTAATAAAAAAACTGCTCTGTTTGTTGCGGAATATTATTGCAGCACGGAAGCGGATTTAGTACGGTATAATGCGGAGTTTGCAGAAGCATTAAAAGGTGATATTATCGTACATTTTGAAGGAAAATTCAAGGTAACCAGAAATGTTTTTAGGGAAGTAACGAAGAAATAAATAGTTAATATTTTATAATTCAAAAATATGCCGATTTATCACAAATTGGGGAAAATGCCTCAAAAGCGTCACACGATTTTTGAAAAGCCAGATGGGAGTTTGTACTATGAGCAATTGTTTGGAACGATTGGTTTCGACGGTATGTCCTCGTTGATGTATCATGTTCATCGCCCAACGATGGTGAAGGAAATTCGAGAAGCCAAGGATGTGTCACCTAAAATTGCGGTGGCAAAAAACATAACGGCTCGCAAGCTGATTGGTTTTGATGTGGCTGCACAAGACGATTTTTTGGATTCAAGAACGATTTTGTTGGCAAATAGTGATGTCCACGTTGGCGTTGCTGTGCCTCGAAAATCATTGACGGAATATTTTTATAAAAATGCAGATGCAGACGAAATGCTTTTTATTCATAAAGGTACTGGAACGCTGCGGACTTCGGTCGGTAATATTCCGTTTGAATATGGCGATTATTTGATTATTCCGAGAGGGGTAATTTACCAAATTGACTTTGATACAGAAGACAATCGCATCTTGTTTGCGGAGTCTTTTCACCCGATTTATACGCCAAAACGCTACCGAAATTGGTTCGGGCAAATGCTGGAGAATTCGCCATTTTGTGAGCGAGATTTGAAATTGCCGCAAGATTTGGAAACGCACGATGAGGAGGGCGATTTCATTATGAAAATCAAAAAACAAGGGATGCTGCATACGTTGGTTTATGCATCACATCCGTTTGATGTCGTAGGTTGGGACGGTTACAATTACCCTTACGGTTTTTCGATTCATAATTTTGAACCGATAACTGGACGAGTACATCAGCCGCCGCCAGTTCACCAAACTTTCGAGACTTCGGCTTTTGTGATTTGTTCGTTTTGTCCTCGCTTGTACGATTATCATCCACGATCAATTCCAGCACCGTATAATCATTCCAATATTGATTCGGATGAGGTTTTGTATTATGTCGATGGCGATTTTATGAGTCGGACGAATATCGCTCCTGGTCATATTTCGGTACATCCGTCTGGTATTCCGCACGGGCCGCACCCAGGCACTTATGAGGCGAGTATTGGCAAAAAAGAAACTCGTGAATTAGCGGTCATGATTGATACGTTCAAGCCGTTGCAAATTACGGAAGCGGCGTTGAAAATTGATGATGGGCGTTATTATAAATCTTGGTTGGAACATTAGGATTTTTGAACTAAAAAATTACAAAGATTACAAAAGGCACAATTTCGAGTACTCGAAATTGTGCCTTTTGTAATTTTATGGTTCAAAATATAAAATCATAAATTCTGCAAAAAAACCATCAATTTATCAACATCTGTCCACGGATTATTCTCCGTAATATGTTGCCCTTCGTCCTCCATTTGCGTTCTTTGCCAAGCTGCGTTATTCATTGCGTTCTCCAAATTATCCTTTAGATTTTCAAAATCATTTTGTTTTGCTTTTTCATAATTTGGATAACATTTTTTTAATTCCGCAACTAATTTATCTCCATTGGCAAAGGTTTTTGCCGTTTTTACAAAATGCAATAAGTACCAATTTTCAAAACAAATTGACGAAAACGCAACGCCAAAATTTTCCTTGTTTGCGTCCTCATAAGCCTGTTTTCGGTGAGCGTGATTATCGTGGTCAAAGACGAGCCAAACTTTTTTGTAAGCGTTATCTTCTCTTTTCGCTTCCGCTTCTCGTTTTAAGGCTTCTTTGACGACCTGTTCAGGCGTAGAGTTTTTTGCTGCTGCAATATCAATACTTGTCGCTGCCATTTTTACCTTAAAATTAGCATTTTCTCGCATCGCCAAAAAGTAATTTCGTTCCGTTTCGCCTTCGCAAAGTATCAATAAACGTTGCCTTACCGAGCGATTTCGTTTATTAGATTTCCGTTTGTGGCTCATGTTTGAAATTGATTTTAAAATTAAATGTTTTTAGATTGGGAACGCCACCAAAACGATTCGATAGATACCATTTATCAAAAGGAACATTTTTACCAACGCCGTTAATATCCGTCAAGGAAAATAAATCAGAAACCCCAAATTCATCTTTTTCTACAAACCAAACTTGATCCCGTCTTAAATTATTTTCTTTTGATAATAATTCGGTGTCGTGTGTGGAAATGATGAGTTGAGCATTATTTTTATTAATGTCTTTATTATTAAATAAACTTAATAGGAATTTACTAATTTGTGGATGTAAGCTGCGTTCAAATTCGTCTATTATTATAGAACCTCCATGTTCCAGAGGTGCTAACAGTAAGCCAATAATCACAAATAATTTTTGAGTTCCAATAGATTCTCGTTCGAATTGAAACTTTTGTTCGGATATTGTACCGTCTTTATGTTGAAATTGATGGTAAGTAATTATTCGATAATCGCTTTCGACATTTTTTACTTTTTCAATTTCAATTTTGGTAATTCCAGTATCGAAACTTTTCATTAAATACATGAAATTAGTATAATTAGCTGGATAGTTTCCTTCAAAAATTGACTCGGCAATTCTATATTTAAAAACGAAATCTATTTGATTACCTAAAAAAGGAATAGGGAAAAAAGAATTTTTGAAATAATCGTAAATAACCATTAATTGCGTCATTCGATTATTTGCACCATTCGATAAAAATAATTGTGGTTTGTCCGTTACGTTTTTAACAAGGCTTTTTTCGCCTTTCAATTTTGCACCAAACTCATAATCGTCATAATTCCTTTTAAAGAAAAGTGTCTGTTTGGAATTTGGGTAACAATATAAAAACTCCTCTATAATTTCATTTTTATCATAGCTAAAGGAATAATGATATTTAATGTTATTAACAAAAAAGTATAACTCAAAAACAGTTGGTTCTGAGGTGCTTAATTCATCAAATTCAAATGGCAAATAATTAGAATTGAGTGGTTTTTGAGTAGCAGAAGAATAGGTTGCAGAGTGCAAAATAATATTTCTCACGGTTACAAATGCTTCTATAAAATTACTTTTCCCCGAAGCATTCGCACCATAAATAACAGCGGATTTCAGCAAAGTCGTTTTATCTATTTCAAAACAATTTTGTTCCTGTGATTTGTCGCTGTCATCTGCCACCATCGAAAAAGTAGCTTTGTCCTTAAATGACTTATAATTCGTTACACTAAATTCAAGTATCATATTATTTAAAGTCTTTAATTGATGTATAATATTCAAATTTAAGGTTTTAAATCGGTATTAATCTTTATTTGAACCACAATTTTTCCCGAGGTTTCGGGAAAAGTTACGGTTCAAATAAAACCTATTCTATCTTCACCCAACCCGAAGCAATCGCTGCCAAACCTGCCAAAACCATCACACAACCTAACGCAATCGTCAAATTAAATTCGTTTGCAATAAAACCAATCGCAGGCGGGCCAATCAAAAAACCGAAAATACCAGAAGTTGTCACCGCAGCGATACCAGTTCCAGAAGCAACGTCTGGGACTTTTGCGGCAGCACTAAACAAAATCGGTACGACACACGAAAAGCCCAAACCAACTATCGTAAATCCTAAAATTGCCACATAAATATGTGGTATAAAAATGACCAATGCTAAGCCGAATGCACCCAACGCACTACCAAATCGAATGATGTTTTTGGAACCGTATTTCGGTACAATCGAGTCGCCCATAAATCGCCCTAATGACATCGTAAACGAAAACCCTGCAAATCCTAAACCTGCAATTGCAGCTGTTCCGTATAAATAATCTTTGATATAAATTGCCGACCAATCGGCAATTGCTCCTTCGCCCATCATAATCGCAAAACCGATAACTGCCAAACCAATTAATCCACCTGAGGGCAGGACGAAAATTTTGCCTTCTTCGATTTCTGCATTTTCAACTTTGAGTAGGTTTTTGGAAATTAATAAAATAAAAATAATCATAACGACGGCTAAACTCGTCAAATGTACTTGCACCGAAACGCCCATACTTGCTAAAAAACTGCCCAAAATCGCCCCGAACATCCCGCCAATACTGAACATTCCATGACAAGTAGATAAAATTCGAATCCGTTGTGATTGCTCAATCATAGCCGCCGCTGCGTTTATAGCAACATCGGTCAAACCGTGGCATAATCCTGCCAAAAATAGAAAACTAACCAACATCCAAAAAGAAGTCGCAAACACTGGCAACGCCATCGTGACTATAGCGACAAGAATCCCAATAACTATCGTTTTTCCTGTCCCAAATTTCGACATTATCCAAGCCGAAAACGGCATCATCAATAACGCACCTATTGACATCCCCAACAGCGATAAACCCAGCGTTCCTTCGCTCAATTCCAAATTCGCTTTCACATCGGGAATCCGTGTCACCCAACTTCCAAACAAAATACTCACGGTCATAAAAACCAAACCAATCGAAACCGCATCTCGATTTTTGAAAAAGGATTTTAAATTTTTTATCATAATTGAATTGCTCCAGTAGGTTATTTTTGTAGTGAATAATTCCACAAATTTAGATTTTAATTCAAACTACCATACAAAATTAGGTTACAGTTATTTTTAAAACTTGTGACTTATTGATAATCAGACCTGTCAGGTTTTTAAAATCTGGCAGGTCTTTTCACCAATAAAAAATGTATAGTAGTTTGATTTTAATTGTGAATTATGATTTCAATAGTTTATTGAATAATAATATTTTACTCATTTGATTTTTTCTTAGTAATTAATTAAACAAGATAAAATGGGAATCATAAATAATTATTCATTTTTGCAGAATGTATAATAGTGCAATAGCTCAAAAGTGTTCGACGATTAAACAGTATCCGTTTTTAAAATCGATACGGTTTAATCGTTTCTTTTGGGCTGATACAAAAGTGTGACTTTCTTGCAATTTCCAAGACAAACTTTCTCCGAAAATCTATAAAAAAAAAGTCTTTGTTTATCTTTACGAAGTTTAATAAAATTATAAAAATAATCATGGACAATAAGATAACGAAATCACCCGAAATGTTGGTGAGAGAGGCTAAGGTTAGAGAATTGCAGGGCGTTTTGAAAAAGCGGAAATCGGTTTTGAAGAGTTTGAAAACTCGCTTGGGTAATACGCAAAAAGAGATAGAAGACACGCAGCGAAATATTCAAAATATCATGTTTGACAAAATGTCAAAAATGGAGGCTTTGCGGGTCGAAATTGCAGAATTGGCGATCAAAATGAAGGCGAATAAGCAGTTTAGTAAAGCAGATAAAAAGGCTTTGGATGAGATAGCGAGTGAGTTTTTGGATGGTAGTATTTTTGGCGAAGGTTTCGAGGAGTTTCAAGAGAAAAAACGCAAAATGGAAGATGGCGATTTTGATTTTGATGAGGATTTCAAAGCGAAATTTAATGATGTTTTTGAAGAATTTAAAGTCAAACCAGAAGAGGGGGAATTACGAGATATTCGTAAAGTGTTTATAAAATTATCTCGAAAATTCCATCCAGATTTGGCGGATAATGACGTGCAAGCACAGGAATTTCACGGCATCATGCAGCAAATTAATGAAGCCTACAAAAACAACGATATTCAGATGCTTTTGGAAATGGAGCAGTTGTATTTGATGGAAGAATTTGACTTAATGGCGAATTCGCTCACGGTCGATGTTTTGCAACAAGAAATCGAGCGTTTGGGTCGAGATATTGATTTTATTAACAATCAAGTCGATAGAACGAGTACGGAAATTAAGCAATTGCGAGTTTCCGATATGGGTTCTATGTTGAGCAATGTCAAAAAAGCGGATAAAGAAGGTGAGGGACTCGATGCGATGGAAGCGGAAATGAAACGAGGGATCGATTTATTGGAACAGATTAAATTTGGCTTTTCGGATTCGATAGAACGGGGTTCTATTTCGCCAGTTTTGTTGCAAATGATGAACCCGTTTGCTGGGTTGGGTGGAGGGAAATCTCCATTTGATGATGACGATGATGACGAAATGAGCGGTTTGTTTGGTGAAATGTTTTCGGCAATGATGGATGAGGACGACGATGACGAGGATTACGAAGAGAACGAAAACCCTAAGTTTCCATTGGGTTCAGCCGTGAAAGTTAAAGCTGCGGTAAAACATCCGTTTGATGATAAAACTTCGATGAAAGATTGGCAAGGTTGGGTAGATTATGCTTTTTTTGATGAAGATGGAAAACCATTTTATACAGTAAATTTTGATATAAAAACAATGCAATTTATGCCGAAAGAATTGATTGAAGAGGGAGTTGACATAGGAGAGGATTTTCAGGAATATGACTTTTTTGAGAAAGACTTAGTTGCGACAACCGAACGAGAAAAGCCAAATGATGCTTTTAAATTTTATCGAGGTTTGAAGATAGATGTGGAGTGGGAAGCATTGGCTGATGGTGAGGCGTTGGTCTTGATTAAACAAATTTTGAAGGCGGATCTCAATGTGGAGGCGGAGCAAAATTGGATAAATTACCTTAAATCTTGTATGCCTTTTGAAGCGAAAGGAGGCGGAAATTTTGAATTGAAACGCAATAAAAAAGTAACGGTAAAAGCCGTTGATCACTTGAATATAAATGTGGGTTTCACGGTAACGATTCAAGAAGAAAAAGGTAAAAAACGACCTTATGAATACCCTTTAGTGGATTTAATAACGGATAATGAGCATTTGAATATGGTGTTGAGTTTACACGAAATTTGGTTTGATGAATTGGAAGAAGAAGACGATGATAATGGTTTTTTCTTTTAAAAAACAGACGCTTTGCCTGACGAAAGACTAAATAATTTGATAATTTGATAATTGAAAATTCCTACTTAACCTTTCTGAAAGATACCGAAAAAAGAACTAAAATAGTGAAACAAAGCTAAGTGAAATGCTTTGTTTCACTACATCAAAACGTAAGCTTTTTAATAATATAAAAAGCTGACTTTAAAGTTATTGCGATAAATATTTAAGACTTAACTAACGCACTACCAATTTGCGTCAACTTCTTCCAAAACTGCATTCAAAAGACCGATAAAATCATCATCTGTTCCGTCAATACTTCGACGAATCCAAAAGCCAGGAGCCGTATCCGCTTCGTACCAATCGTAACCATCATTACTCATAACATCAGCATACGCTCTGTAAATTTCGTTTAAGAAATCCGCACCGGTGCCATATTTTTGAATTTCGCCAGTCAAAATAGCTTGATAAACCGTTATAATATCTTGCTTCGTCCATTCTTGATTTTGCCAAGTAATCACGTCCTCAGAATTGACAAATTGATACGCCAAGTAATAGTTGCGAGCCGTCATTTGCAAATGATTATCATAAACCCCTTTCGTGAATTCCTTTGTATCATCATTCATTAAAAAAGAAATCAACGACTCATGGACGGTACTAATAAATTTTGGATTGTAATGTCCGAAATCACTTGCATTGTTAAAATCCAAACCATTAACGTGTGCACCAGTTGATAAAAACACTTTGTCACCGCTTATTTTTTCCAACATTTCGATACTCAAATAATTTTTCATCACAGCGTATTTGTAGCGAATGCCCACATTTAGCCATGTTCCGTCATTTTCTCTATTTGGTTCAGGATAGGTGTTTTCGGTACTGCTCCAATTTTGTATCACGTTTTTGTATTGTGCCTTCAGTTCTCTTTGTCCAATCGGAATGGCAGCCATCAACATAACCGCAACCGCTAATAATAGACCCAATTTTTTCATAGCATTTTTATTTTTGAAATTATTAAATAATAAAACGGTAAGATATTCAATTTTCCTTATTCGTTATTCAGTAGATTGCCAGTTAAATAATTATTACTTTTTAACGGAGAGTCTAAATATTCCCTACCAACTCGCATCAACCTCTTCCAAAACCGCATTCAAAAGACCGATAAAATCGTCATCTGTTCCGTCAATACTTCTGCGAATCCAAAAGCCAGGAGCCGTATCTGCTTCGTACCAATTATAACCGTCTGCTTCCATAGTGTCGGCAAAACTTCTATAGATTTCACCCAAAAAATCTGCACCCGAACCATATTCATTAATGCTGCCATTAAGAATGCCTTGATAAGTTGCGATAATATCCGCCTTCGTCCATTCTCCACCTTGCCAAATAATTATCTCGTCGGAATTGACAAATTGATGTGCCAAATAATAACTGCGAGCGGTCATTTGCAAATTATTATTGTAAAATATTTGCGTCGATTCCTTTGCATCGTCATTCATCAAAAAAGAAATTAACGACTCGTGAACCGTACTCACAAATTGAGGATTATAATGCCCGAAAGCGTTGGTATTATCTAAATTCAAACCATTCGTATGTGCGCCAGATGCCAAAAATACTTTTTGACCGCTTAGTTGTTCCAACATTTCGATACCAATATAATCTTTCAACATATTATATTTGTAACGCACACCAACCGTAATCCAATCATTTTTGTACGGTGCATCAAAAGCCATTGCGACATTTTCCCAGTTTTGTAACACCTCTTTATATTGTGTTTTGAGTTCTCGTTGTCCAATCGGAACGGCTGCCGCCATCATTACCGCAAGAATTAGTAATAATCCTATTCTTTTCATAATTTTTAGTTTTTGAATAATAAAGAGGTAAGATATGGGAATAAAATCGAATATGAAATAGGGGCAGGGACTTAAATGCAAAACTCGTTTCGAGTACTTGAAATAAATTTAACTTCACTACTTTTGTAAAAAAATCTAATGTCGAAAATCTAAATACTAACATCTAAATACAAAAAAATGATACAAACTAAACAGCAAGGTCACGTTTTATTAATTGAAATTAATCGCCCAGAAAAATACAATGCGTTTACCAAACAGATGTTAGATGATTTGGGAGCCGCTTATACCGAATTGGAAAACAACCCCGATTTGTGGTGCGGTTTGTTATATGCGAATGGCAAACATTTTTCGTCAGGTTTGGACTTGGCGGACGTGTCGCCCTATATTTTGCGAGGTGAACCCATGATACAGCCAGGTTTATCTGATCCGTTTCAAACTGATGGTAATTATCGCAAAAAGCCAGTTGTGATGGCAGTTCAAGGTTATGCGTTTACCTTGTCGATTGAGTTGATTTTGGCGGCGGATATTTGTATTGCGGCACAAGATACGGTATTTACGCAGTTGGAGGTTGGGCGAGGAATTATGCCTTTTGGCGGTGCGACCGTCCGTTTTGCACAACGTTGTGGCTGGGGAAATGCGATGCGATATTTGCTGACAGGCGATAAGTTCGGTGCTGCCGAAGCATTGCGAATTGGTTTGGTGCAGGAAGTTTGCGACACACCAGAAACGACTTTTGAAACAGCACTAAAAATCGCTACAACGATAGCCGACCAAGCACCTCTGGCGGTACAAGCGAGTTTGGCAAACGCCCAAAAAGCAATGGTCGAAGGCGAAGCGAAAGCCTTAAAAGAGTTGATTCCGACCGCAAAATTTTTGATGCAAACAGAAGATGCGAAAGAGGGTTTGGTATCTTTTGTGGAAAGGAGAAAGGCGGTGTTTGTGGGGAAATGATGAAATAATTGTTATATTCATGCCCTCACTTGAAGTAAGGGCATGAATGTGTAATTTATTCTTCCATAAAGTTCAACGCACTTTCAACAATCTTAGATTTGTAAGAATAAATATCATTGATTTCATTAACTAGAATTTTTTCTCCAACCTTTTCTTTGTCGAAAACTTCGAGATATTTTATGCTCCTATTTAGCCACAATCTACAAATTGTTTTCCTGTTATTATTATCCAGTAAAATACTAAAGTAACTTTTTGTGTCTCTATATGTAACTCTTTTAATATCCACACTCTCCGCCAAAATAGACTGTATGATTCTATAACCTTGTTTTTCTTCCTCCGTCGTTTCAATTCCCTTTTTATTTGGCACGGCATCTTCTACTAAAGGCTCTTCTTCGGTTTGCGATTCCGTAACCTCAGAAATTGATTCATTATCTAAAGCAGACTGCAAACGTTCGTTTATCAACTCATTTATTAGACTTTTAGAAGAATTCCTTACTAATACAGTAAATTGTTCAAGAACTTTAGCGGTCACTCTTCCTGAATAAACCTTAGAAGCAAAATATTTTACAAAATCATCACTTGGACTTTTTAATTCTTGCGATAGTACATCTTTAATTTCTTTAGAATATTTCAAATCACTTGCTACACTAATAATAGCATCTGCATCAAAATTATCAACTTGAAACCGTTTTAATTCGTTGGTTATTTGCTCTGTTATTTTGGTTAGATTGAACTCTAAAAATGGTTTTTCATCCATTTTATTATCATCTTCTAAGTCCGTATAAAAACGATAATCAATACCATTCGTAAGAATTGCAAATCGCCCATTTGTCACATGAAAATATCTATGTAATTGTGTTTTATGAGGATCAAGACTTTCTCTCCAATGTTTACACTCAAAAATCATAATTGGGTTTCCTTCTTGTAAAATACAATAATCTACTTTAGGCTGTACAATCAAGCTAAATAAGTTCCCTAACTTTTTAACTATCAAATTTCCGTTCAACTGTTATCCTTTGAATTATAATTGTGAAAATTTGATACTACCTAATTCTGCTACATCATAAATACTTTTAGTCTATAATGCAGTAGTGTAGTCGCTTTTTGTAAATTGAGATTCCAATTTTAGGATTTTAATAATCTTTTTTGTAAATTGAAACATCAACAGTAAAAGTGAATTTTTTTTTAATATTTTATGCAACAAAAAGTTGAGGAACTTTTTTATTATTTTGTACAGCCTAAATCTACTTTTTCTCCTTTTTTTATTCCAATATCAGCGGTGTATTCTGGTACAACTTCCAAAGGGTTAAAAACATCGTATCCTAATGCAGCAATAAAGGGCATTACAAAGGCATTTTTAGTAGCTTCTTCGGTTTGAACTCATTAGTGAGCGGTACGATTTTTGGTCGTAACGGTGTCGGTTCTCCGAACCTCAAAAAACAACTCAAATTTCCATTTTCTACAAACGGGTTCGGTTCTCTGAACCTTTTTTGATTGTAATAAGGTTCAGAGAACCGAACCTGCCTGTAGAAAAGTAATGTTATTAATGATTTTGAGGTTCGGAGAACCGACACCGCTCATCTTAACAAAATTCGTACCGCTCACTAATGGTTTGAACTTGGTCTTTAAGTTTTTCGAATCGTTCACCGATTTTTTTGAGTTTATCAATTAAATCCATCTTTTATAGGTTTTAGTTTGTAAAAATAAAGTTAATATTAGTTAATTTATTTTGTAATTAAAACAAAAAATATAATATGATTTTACAATTAATATTTTTACAGTACCTACCACACTTTCGATGTCCCAAAGTATTGACAAATAATATTTTTGAATGTCACGCCATCTAAATTAAGGTATTCTAATATTTTTTCTACTTGTTTATCAGCTAAGTCGACCGAGCTATCAACCTAAGTTCCTCCATATGCTCGGAAATCAGCAAGTTCAAAATACCTATCCCGAAACCTCGAAACCTCGGTGACTGTTTCGCATCTCTAAAACCGAACTTTATTTGAAATCGTAAGCTGTAATATTCAATAATCAAATCTGCCGAAAGCACTAAATCCCTAACATTTTGCCCTTCTTAAATTACAAGCTGTTGTGTTTTACAAAAAAGTGCTTCATTTATTTATAGGTAAATTACTTTACGCTCATCCAGTATTCCAAAAGTACTTTATTCTATAACCTACAAATTAAGTATATTTAAATTAGGACAGTTGAGAATAAAAAAACGGTAAAAGGAAAATTCCTTTTACCGTTTTACGGTGCTATTACAAAACCGTTAATTCCGTTCTTTCGGCATGGATTCATTTACCACCAGAATCTTTTCATTCCATTCTGTACCTCTCAAACCTGCAATTGCTTCCTCGGCCGCTTTTCTGCTCGGCATTTCCACGAAGCCAAAACAACGTGAAATTCCAGTTTCTTTATCCGTAATAATATGCGCCGTTTCAACTTCCCCAAATGCTTCAAACTTTTCTTTCAAGTCTTTATTTTCAACCTCAAGCGGTAAGTTTTCTATGTAAATTTTTGTCATTATCATAATTTATTTTTTTAAAGTCGCAAAGTTACGGAAATGGATTGAAAATACGATGTTATTGCGATTCCCATAATTTTAAGTAGTCATTTCTCCAAAACTTTATAAACTTCCTTAACTTGCGAACAAAGTAAACTTCGATAAAATCAAAAATATGAATACTCTAAAAATTGAGTACAAAAAAAATTACGCCATCGTGCAATTGGACAATGGAAAAGTCAATGCGATTAATACAGAATTGGCGAAAGAATTGGGCGAAGCGTTTCGACTTTTGGAAGCGGACGACAACGTAAAAGGCGTAATTTTGACTGGTCGCCCGCACGCTTTTAGTGCTGGGTTGGATATTATGTCGATGGCTGGCGGACTGAAAATTGCGACCGAATTTTGGCAATATTATTTAGACGCTTTGCAAGTGATGATTCGTTTTCCGAAACCGTTTGTTTGTGCGATAACTGGCTACGCACCTGCTGGCGGAACGATTTTGGCGTGTTGTGCGGATTACAGAATTATGGGCATTGGCGAAAAGCACGTTATTGGTATGCACGAATTCAAAATGTCGTTGCCGATTCCTGAATTGCTCTCTCGAATTTACGCTTACACGATTGGCGAACGCATGGCTTGGAAATCTGTTTTAAATGCTCGCTTGTACAATGCGGAGTCTGCAAAAGCGATTGGTTTGGTTGATGAAACGGCAGTTGTTGAAGATGTTTTGGCGTTGGCAGAGCAGCGTTTGGAGCAATATATGAAGGTTTATTTGCCGATGTTTGCCAAAACAAAACGCTACTTGCGTCGGGAATTATTGACAGCAATTGATATGGATATTCCAGAAATGATAAAAGAAATTGTGGTTGATTTTAATGACCCGAAATTCGTGACTTACGTTGCGGCATTTTTGCAATCGTTGAAATCGAAATAACGATTATAAACCTATGGGGTTTTTAAAACTCCATCGGTTTATTATTCGTAAAAAAAAACAAAAAAAATGAAATTAATTCAAACAAATGGTGGCGGATTAGATAATTTAAAAATTGTAGAAACGCCAAATCCGACCCCAAAAGCTGGGGAAATATTAGTACAATGGCATGCAACGTCGTTGAATTACCACGATTATTTAGTTGCCGTTGGCGGTATTCCAGTTCCCGAAAATCGAGTGCCGATGTCCGACGGGGCAGGGGAGGTGATTGGTGTTGGCGAAGGCGTGACGAAGTGGGCAATTGGTGATAAAATTATGTCGTTATTTTTTCCAAATTGGTTAGACGGACGACCGACCGCAGACAAAACGCAGTTTATTTCGGGCGAAACCGTGAACGGCTACATTACTGAACAGTCTTGTGTTTCAGCGGAATCAGTGACTGGAATTCCGCAGGATTACACTTACGCAGAAGCGGCAACTTTGCCCTGTGCGGCTTTGACGGCTTGGCGAGGTTTGGTGACGGAAGGCGGCATTAAACCTGGCGATACGGTTTTGATAGAAGGCACTGGCGGTATGTCGATTTTTGGGTTGCAAATCGCTTTGGCGGCTGGTGCAACGGTTTTTGCTACGACTTCTTCGCCCAAAAAAGCGGAACGCTTAAAGGCAATGGGGGTAACGGCTGTGGTAAATTATCGGGAAGATAGTCGTTGGGGAAAAACGATTTTTAAATTGTCAGGCGGTGGCGTTGATCACGTTTTGGACGTTGGTGGCGGCTCGACGATGGCACAATCGCTTGAAGCTGCAAAAATCGGTGGCAGTATTATCGCTATCGGTATTTTGAGCAACGGACGAAAAGGCGAAATTACGTTTCCAAAATTATTTTTTAAACACTTAAAAATGACTGGAATTGCAGTAGATTCTCGTTTGTCACAAGAAGCAATGGTTCGGGCGATAAATGTCGCTGGATTCAAACCTGTGATTGATAAAAGTTTCGGTTTCGAGCAATTGGCTGATGCGTTTCGGTATCAAGAAACTGGGCAGCATTTTGGGAAAATTGTGTTGGAGTGGTAATTTTTAGAGGACATTTTTAAATAGAAAACGTAATCTGAGTGACTTTTGGACACTTGGATTACGTTTTTTTAATTGGCGAAAACGTTACGTATATGCGGTGCGGCTGTGTTTAGTCGGTATGAACATATATACTTTGTCGTCGGCTTTTTGCATATAGGCATAAGCAAAGTAGAAAGCTATAAATTCATTAAACCATTTTTGTTTTGTATTCAGACCAAAACTATATATTTTGGTATAAAACTAATCGTCCTAATAAAAATTGTCAAAGTTTTTTTTATTTAAAAAAATAAAAAAAACATTTCGATAAATTTTATGGAAACTTGAATTATACGACATCATTTTAAAAGCTACCATCGTTCACATCTTTTATAAACTGTATTAATCCAGTGAAATAGGTTTCTGGATCGTCAAATTGAGAAAGATGGCTTCCGTTCGTCGTAATACTTCTGCCGTTTTGTACCTCTTTAGCCATCCATTCCATATATTTTGGATCCATCGTATCGTATTTAGCACCAAGCATTAAGGTCGGTACTTTAATTTCTTTGAGTCTATCAGACACATCCCAATTTTTTAGAGAGGCATTACCGGTCATTCCAAACTCACTGTGACCTTGCATAAAAATATAAATATTTGGATTTAAATGCTCAAAAAGTAAGTTTATTGATTTTGGCCATTTTTCTAAAGGCATTCTCAAAATATGTTCTGTATAATAATGAGTCATTAGAAGCTGGCTATATCTTGGATTGTCAAAATCATTATTCGCCTCCATATCCATAATTTCTTTAAAAACTTCAGGTTTCATTTGTGACCCTAAAACCTCGTTGGCATATTTGGTATAAGTAGGAGCGCTTGCCATCATATTTGAAATGATGAGTCCTTTTAAATTATCTTGATATTTCAAGGCATATTCCATCGCTAATATCCCACCCCAAGACTGACCGAGCAGATAAAAATTATCTTTGTTAAGGTTTAAGGCTTTTCGGACTTGCTCTACTTCTTCCACAAAATGTTCAGTAGTCCAAAGGGTGGAATCATTCGGTTTATCGCTGAGATAAGAATCGAGTTGATCGTAATAGATGTACTCAATATTTTCGTTAGGCAGATAGCCGTCAAAATTTCCAAATTCTTCGTGAGTTCCGCCAGGCCCACCGTGAAGTAGGAGGACACGCATTTTAGGATTATTACCCATCCGTTTTGTATAGACATTAAAAGTACCTTTTGCTGTCTTGATAGGAATCATTTTAACGCCGCCCGTAGTTTGATCATCACTATTGGAATAATCGAAATAACTATTTTCCTCGGCATTCGTGCTGTTCTCTTCCTGATTATTGGTGCAACCCATCACGAAGAGGAGTAGGATTAAGACAGGTGCTATTAAATATTTCATAAATGTCTTTTTAATAAATGCCTACTCTAATCGGTTTTCGGCTTTCCCGTTTTTTATGTATGCTGTTGTTTATGAGGCAAAACAAGGGTTTTGTTGCAGTACAACTGCTCAAAAACAATTGATTAGTCGCTATTTGTTTTATCAGAAATCGTGTCTGTTTTTAAAACAGACACGATTAAGATACCAAGAATTATGTCTTGACCTATATTGTGCAGCTACTCTAATTTATTTTTTTGAAATAAAGATTTTTAACTCGACCAGTAGAAACTTTAAATCCAGTTATTATGCTATCAGTATCACGTACAAATTCAACTTGTCCAAAAAACCAAGCATCACTACGAAACACATCTTCCTTTATCAAATCTAAACCAAAGTCGCTTAATCTACTATGTTTTGCGGTTAGCTTACCGTCAACCATTGTGAAGCTATAAGTAGTTGACAATTCTTCACTATAAAATTCACCAGAGAAATCTGAGAGATTAACTGCTGTCTTATCAAAAATATTTGCCCTCACGGCTTCCATTGTTTGTCCATTTTGAGAAAGCTTAAATGACTTAATATTTTCACCTCCATTTGGTATAAACTCAACGGTCGCTTCCACTCCATCAACTTTAAATTTGGTTGTAGATGAAGGAATAAGTAAAGCCCCTGCTACACCTGCTGGTGTTCCATATAGTTGACCATTACTTTCAGTAATTTCTATTTCAAAACCAGGAAGTTCAAAGTTGCCGACATAGGTACTCAATATATCTGCACTGACTACAAAGTCAGTTTTAGTAGATTTTCCCTCTTTTACTGCTTCTTTTTCAAGTTTATCTTTTAGATAGATATCGACCACCTTATGCGCGGTGCTACTTGCGTTGAGTTCCGCTGAATTACTCAATACAATAACAGAAAAATTTTCATCAGGAAATCGGGTCAAATAGGAACGATAACCTGCGTCTGCTCCGCCATGTTGAATTTCATTTAGCCCTTTGTATTGACCTACAAATTGACCTAATGCTCCTCCAAAAGTTTCACCGTTATTAAGAACGGCAAGTTTATTCATCTTATTAATGATTGTTGAATCTCCAATCTTAATATTTGAAAAATTCGTTAACCATAGGCTTAAATCTTCAACAGTTGTAAGAAGGCTAGTAGCGCCAACATTTGCATAATTCAAGATACTTTTTTTAGTTCCTGTATTATCTACAAAATAAGAATAGGCTCTATTTTTAACAATTTTCTCATGATCGTCATAAAAAAGAGTGTGGCTCATTTTTAATGGTTCAAAAATATTTGCCTTCGTAAATTCGGCGAAAGACATCTCAGATATTCTAGATACGACCTCTGCCAAAAGTGTAAATCCCGTATTGCAATAACTATATTCATCTCCAGGATTAAAATTCAATTCCTTTTGCTTACTAACAAGTTTCAAAATATGCTCTTTGGTAATCACATCATCCATTCGCCAACCAGCCATTTCTAATAAACTCCATTGATCTCTTAATCCGCTTGTATGAGAAGCCAAGTGTCTTAATGTGATGGTCTTACCAAAATAGGGTACTTCTGGGATGTATTTTCGGATATCATCCTCTAAACTTAATTTACCTTGTTTTTCTAATAGCAGAATTGAGAAAACGGTAAATTGCTTTGAAATGGAAGCAATGTGAAATATTGAAGAGGTGCTGATTGGAATATCATATTCCAAATTAGCCAAACCGTAACCTTTTTTGTATATAATTGACCCATTTTTAACGATTGCAACCGCTGCTCCAGGAGTGTTATTATTGTCCCAAGGAGAAAAAACTTCATCCACTTGCTCATTTGGTGAAGTCGCTTTAGGTTTTATTATTTCAACAGTTAATTCATAAATACCTGACGAGTCCTTGTCATCGAACGGAGTAATTTCTATCATATATATTCCTTTCTTACCAGAGGTCAACGTAAATAATTCAGGCCCATTATTTCCGTTTATTCCATCGAAATATTCCATTTTTTTACCCTCAGGATCATAAGTAGTGATTTCTACGTCAACGCCTTTTTGCATTAACCTAAAAAACACAAACTGATCTTTCTCTAAACTGATATTGTACTGATGTTTTTCAGCAGGAGTAATTTCTGACGAAATTAATTTGTCTTTAATTAATTCTCCCTTTTGAACTTGAGCATGAATTGTGCTCATTTGCATGACCATTAAAAGTAGTAATGAAACTTTAATTAATAATTGTTTCATAATTGTTTTTTAAGATAAATGCCTACTCTAATCGGTTTTCGGCTTACCCGTTTTACTTCTAAATCATGTAAAAATTCGACGGGCGATTCAAAATCGCCTGTCGAATAAATTGCCCGTTCACACAGCAGGCAGACTTCGTTCTAACAGGTTATTTTCCATTACCTATTCTGCTGGTGAATTTGAATTAAAAATATCTCTGAACAATTTCCATTTTCCATCTTCTTTTTTCCAAAGAACAATATATTTTTCTACCGCAACAGCATCGTCATCAACGAAAAGCGTTAATTCGCCTTCCTCTGCAATTAAGTCTGCCGTTCCGTAAACATTTTCGAGTCTTAAATCAGCGCGGGTAATATTTTGAACAATGTTCGACATCGCCGTTTGAATGTTAGCTCTTCCCACTACTGATGGTGCTCCTGCACTCATAAATTTTGCATCTACCGTATAACAATTGGCTAAACCAACGGAATCGCCTGCTGCAACCAGTGCCATGAAATTTTTGTTTGCTGCTTCGATTTCAGCCTTGGCGGTTGTTAAATCGAATTCAATAACAGTTTCTTCTTTTACTTCTGCTTTTTCATTACAGCCTTGAAAGCCAATTGCTAAACTGCAAATTACAAGCAAGACAATCGTTTGTTTTAATAAATTAGATGATTTTTTCATAATTGTTTTTTAAGATAAATGCCTACTCTAATCGGTTTTCGGCTTACCCGATTTTTTGTATTAAATTGCTACACAACAGATTGTATGCGAAACCTTACCATTTAAGACTTATTACCGCATATACATTATTATATTTTCGTTATCTTTTCTCTTTTAGATAAATCTCAATATCAGCCAATAATAAATCAATGTCTTTTATACTACGGTTTGCATAAATCAAATAGTTGCCAAACTTATTTTTAGGCAGCATTTTTTGACGGATCTTTCTAAAGAATTTTATCATTGGGAAACTTTTTATTTTTTTGAATAAAACGAACCTATTTAAAAAGTACTTTTACTGCTTTCTGTTAAATTGATTCTCCAAATTACCTTTTAATTTCAATAAAATTTATTTTTACGTATTAAAAAATAATAATTATATAAAAAATTACGATAATTATTGTTTTATATCACTAAGCCACAGATCGAAACGACTATCATAGATGTTAAATCGTAATTGAGTAAATCTTTAGAAAAATTATAGAAAGGGTCACTTTGGTTTTGCATTTTTAAATAAAAAAAACGCAACCTGAGTGTTTTTTAGACACTCGGATTACGTTCTGTGAAGTAATTTTTATTCGGGACGCTGGCTGTATATTTGGTATTGCCGCATCGAAAACACCTTATTTATCGTGTAATGTTTTTTTATAACAATCCATTAATTGTTGGGTAAGTCGATCGGGAGAAAACTTTTGAATAGCGTACTCATATCCAGTATTAATCATTGTATTTCTTAGTTCGGTATCGCTCAAAACTTGAGTAATTGCATGTGCAAGTTCTTCTGGATTATTGGGATCTACATAAAAAGACGCTGGGCCGCCAACCTCTGGCAAAGCCGAAACATTAGCCGTAATTACGGGTGTTTTACTTAATAAAGCTTCTGCTACTGGCAGTCCAAAACCTTCATAAAATGACGGATAAATAAATACCGTAGCCTTTTGATAGATACTTTTCAAGCTATAATTATCTTTCAAGTCTGTTACCCAAATCATTTTATTTTCAAGTCCGTTAGCCTTAATTAAGCCATACAATTCCTTTTTATACAACTCATTTTTATGTCCACCAACCACAACTATCGGAATTCTAAATTCAGGCTGCAAATATTGGTAAGCTTCAATTATCTCCTTTAGATTTTTTCGTTTTTCTATACTTCCTACATATAATATGTATTCACTTGGAATATTATGGTTTTGCAGCACATTATCGCTCTCTGAATTGTCAATATTATCATAAAACAACGGATTACACGGCTGATAAATAACCTCAATTTTTTCAGGCTGAATACCGTAAAACCTAATGATATCCTGTTTCGTATTGTTGCTTATCGCAATTATCTTATCTGCGTTCACACAGCTATTACGGAATTTTAAATCATAAATCCTTTTATCAATCAGAGGATATGTTTCTGGAAGGGTTTTGAATATCAAATCATGGATAGTGACCATACTTTTAATGCCACTTTTTTTTATGTTGACTGGAATTTCATTACTTAACCCATGGTACAAGTCAATTTTGTCTTTTTTTAATTGGTTCGTAATAGAAAAACTTCTCCAAAACGATTTGAAAGCGGTTTTCGCTTCATAGGTTTGAAAGGATGGATTTTCATAAAATAAAGCAGTTTCCGATGTTTTTTTTACTTTTGGAGTGTATAAATTATACTGATTTTCGGGATAAATCTTTTGAAGATTTTTAACTAATGATCTGCTATAGTTCCCTAAGCCGGTAAAATTGCAGTAAAGTCTTTTTGAATCAAATCCTAATTTCATTTTTTCTATATCTTAGCCACAGGCTCATTTTTTCTTTATCGTAATATTCCCTTTCGGCTTTTTTTGTCTAAAATAAGCGACAAACACCAACGAAATTGGAAAAAATAAAATGATTAAAACCTATTTAAATATTGGGTGCTTTGACAATTTTTACAAAACCGAAGGATTTGGTAGCAGTCCCGAGTACTGCCACAAATTGTCAAAAAGCCAAATATTATTTATATGACTTTTATTAAAATATTCCTATAATTATTGAAGTTATCAAAATTAAAACTCCAAATGTACTTCGCTATTCTCGATTTAAAATAATTCGTAATATTTTAGCTCAAAATAAACCCTTTTTATAGCAACTTTAGCTTATCAAACCAGTTGATTTGCCAAAAAAACGATATTCGACAGGCGATTTTGAATCGCCCGTCGAATGTTCTAAAATCAAATTTTTTCAACAAAATTTAAAAAGACTTTTTTATGCAAATCAAGATTCATATTCGGCGAAAGGGATACTCGGACTATATAATCTTTATCGCCTTCTTTGGTCGTTCCTTGAGTAGAAGTTGCTGGTACCGTCCAATAACAGCCTTTTAGCTGACCATAACTGACGCAGAACTTACTTTCGTTAGGAATTTCTGTAATCATCAAATTGATTAACTTCAAATTTAACGCTCTTTTATACGTTTCTTTTTCCTCATCAGTATTTCCTTTCGTCGGCAAATCCAATGAAAATACAGAGGGCGTAAATCCTTGTTTTGACAATTCCTCAGAAACAAAATTGATTTTTGCAGTTGGCAAACTTTCGTTGATAAAGTTCACAAATTCACGAGTATTCTCGTAAGCGTCTTGAATTCTTTGGTTCATTGACGGCAACTGTTTGGCTAATATTTCAACTTGAAGATTTGTCGCCTCATTATCGCAAAGTTTTAGATGCAAGTCTATTTTTTCCATCAAAGCCTCCGCTTTTTCGTTTCCGACGCAGTAACCTGCGGTACATTTTCCGCCACTTGGGAATTTTGATCCACTGGCATACGAAACCGCCCTAATCGTTGAGAGGGTTTCACCTTCCCCTAAAAAGTGAATATTCGGACAAAAAGTTTGGTCTAAAATAAAAACTGGATCAATAGCAATTTCACCATTTTTAGTCTTCCGCACCTTATTCAAAGCCGCTTTTAATTCGATAAGATTTGGCACTTCAACCCTTGGATTTGTTGGAATTTCAGCAATGATATAAGGAACGGCATCTTCATTTGCAATTTTTTCTAAAACGGCGTCAATACTTTGAACCATATCGTTATCGCCATCAACCGCCAAATCCACGATTTCCACATTTTCGATACAAGCCGCAACTCGCCTTGCCTGATCATTTGTGCCACCATAACAATTGGTCGGAACAATAAATTTAATCGCCTTTCCTTGGTGTTTTTCTATCGCATCATCAATTAACCCCATCATAATCGCATATTGAATCGACAAACCACTGGACGCAAGTAAGGGTTTTGTATTCGTACCAGTAATGTTTTTGAGCGTCTCTAAAACTAATATTCTGTCTGTCTCGACCTCATTTGTCGGGGTATTTAAAGCAGGTTGTTTTAGTAATAATTTTAAGGTAGCAAGTGCATTAACTGGCGTCATTGCAATAGTTTCCCTTCTTCTGACGTGCTGAATATCTGAAATATAAGTTTCACTTTGCTCGCCATTTATTAATAAAATACTACCGAAATGAGGATGGATATTAATAAAAAAGTCAATATTTGGCGTAAGCTTAAAATTATAAATTTCATCTTGTTGTGCAATAAAAATCGTGCTACCGTCAAAATCAGCAACCGATCCGACTTGGTCAACTTGCTTTAAATCAAATTGATAACCGTAAACTGTTCTTAATATTTCAGCATCAAAAAACGTTGGTAATTCATCGGTATAAACGATTTGTGTATTTTTATTTGCCAATAAATTTTTTCTTAGAATTGCTAAAATAGGAATTGTTTTTGACGAAAAACTGATTACATTTTTTGATGCGGTATTGTTTAAGTTCGCAATTACCCATTCCAAAATACAAGATAACGGATGCCCCAATCGAATATAATCGTAAGCTGTTGATAATTCGCTTAGTATAGACGGTTCTGAATTATTATCCTCAAATAAATTTTCAAACTGTTCTAAAAATCGAACTTTCGCCAATTTTTCATCATAAATATCCAGTCGATGCGTCGTCAGACGCAACCAGTCCGATGGCATATTTTCGAGTACTGCTGTAATATAATTTAGCATATTATTGTTGTCCATAGTTTCTACCTTTAAATAAGGCAAACATACAGTAATTATATTTGTTCTAAAAGGGTTGCAAGCCGTTTTATAGGGGAATTTTCACACCTATACACTTTTGAGAAATAAGGAGTTAAATTATTGATTTATAAAGCTTCATAGTGAATAAAAAAACCAGAGTAGCCTAACTTTGCAGTACAAAAAAAATAAATGACTACTCTGGAGATTGATAAGATTAAAAAGTATTTTCCATTTCACCGCCGTTGCGTTATAAAAACTTTAATGTTTTTAGTAAGCTGTATTCTGCAATCGAATAATTGTAATTTGAATGAAGCTAAAAATAAAGCAAGTTCTGTTTTGGGAAAGGAGGTAAATGTAGAAAGTTCTTATGTGAGATTTATTCGTTTTTTTAAAGTCAAACATCAAGAGGCATTGATAATCAGTATCTTACGTTTAATTCAGCATTTATTAGCCGAATTGTTGACAGCACAAAGCGAATATATTTTGAGTATGGATAGAATCCCGAGGACTCGGGAGCAATTAGGAAAAGTAAATATTAATATCTTAATGATAGGAATAGTACTGGATAATAGTCGTTTTATTCCAATCTATTTTGAATTATTAGATAAAAAAGGAAATTCTAATCAATTAGAGCGGATAGAATTATTAGATTTCATGAAAACGATATTCGAAGTGGATAAACCCTTGGTATTAGTAGCAGATAGAGAGTTTATAGGAAAGAACTGGTTTGTAAGTTTACAAAAATCAGCGATTGATTTTGTTATCCGAATTAGAAAAACAGATTATCAAAACGATTTGGTAGCACAAATGGGAATAAGTGAAATAAAACTACATCACAAAATAAGATATGAAATAGCAACGAAGGGTTTTTTCGTTGCTCCGATAAAGATTAAAGGAGTGTTATTTTATTATCACGTACAGCCTTTAAGGGAAAAAAAAGATGAAATTTCTAAATCAGATAAAGATATTTATATTCGATTTTTATCGACGAAAGCAGACCCGAATTGGATTAGCCAAATATATTGCAAACGATGGAAAATAGAAGTCTTTTTTGAAGATATAAAAGAAAAAGGTATTCGATTAGAAGAGATTAATTTTAAGGACTTAATGAAAATACGATTAATGGTTGCTATCGCTTCGCTTTGTTATGTACTTTGTTTAAAACAAGGATTAATAGAGTTTGAAAAACGATCGATTAAATATAAGTTAGATAAAAAATCAGGAAATAGTTATTTAAGAACTTCAATTTTTACGAAGGGATTTTCTGCTTTTCAGCAAATTGCCTTTAACATTAAAAGCCTTAATCAGTTGATTATCAAACTATTAGAAGATAAACCGCAGAAAATTAATAATTACCCTATTATACAATTAGTCAACAAGAAAGTTTTTCTTGATAAAAGTGTATAGGTGTGAAACTACAAACATATATTATAATTTATGAGTGGTTCTTACTTTTTTTCCTCGCTACCAACATTTGCATAAACGACAGCCCGACCGAACGGAAAGGCTGGTCGTTTTATGCTGTGTTGTAAGATGGGTTTTGATACTAATTAAAAACCATACCTTGAAAAACAACAAAATTGTAAATCACCTTTGCTTTATATAATTAATAATACCACCTTTTAAAATGATTTCAACTTGTCTGTTACTGATATTGAATGCAAGCTGGATTTTCGTTCCTTTTCCAACTACAGTGGCAGTTATTGAATCCTTATTTTTGATAGTTTCCCTAATATTCTCTATCCGTAAAACATCCCCTTGTTCCAGTTTGTCCCAATCATCTGTGTTTTTAAACTCAAAAGGAATAATACCAAAATTGATTAGGTTTTGCCAGCCAATACGTGCGTAGGATTTAGCGATAGCAAACTTCTGTCCCAAATACTTGGGAGCCAAAGCAGCATGTTCTCTGCTGGAACCTTGGGCATAGTTCTCACCCGCTATAACACAAAAGCCATTATAGTTTTTTTGATTTTCAATGGCACGATCATAAAAGCTTTCATCAATGGCATAATAAGCATACTTGCTTATCTCTGGAATATTTGACCGTAAAGGTAGTACGTCGGCTCCTGCTTTCAGTATTCCGTCGGTTGAAATATTATCATCCATTTTCAATAAAATAGGAATTTCCATTTCATCGGGAAGTGCTTCAAAATCCGGAAGTGTTTTAATGTTCGGGCCCTTAACTAATTCAGTAGATACCCCATTAGGAGCAATTAGCATATTATTATTTATCTCAATATGAGCGGGTTCTTCCCATTTAGGATAGGATATATTCTTGCGTGTTTCGAGTGTTCTCGGATCCGTAATTTCTCCCATTAGTACAGCAGCCGCAGCGGTTTCTGGACTGCACAGATAGACTTTGTCTTCGAGTGTTCCTGAACGTCCGGGAAAATTACGAGGCATTGTTCGGAGACTAATCGTATTGGTAGCAGGTGCCTGTCCCATACCAATACATCCCATACATCCGGATTGATGAAGTCTTGCACCCGCAGCAACCAGTGGGCTCAGGGCTTTCATTTCCATTAAATTTTCCAAGACCTGACGAGAAGATGGGTTGACATCGAATGAAATATGAGGTGCCATCACATTTTCTTTTACAATTTGAGATACAATCCAAAAATCACGCAGTCCGGGATTGGCAGAAGAGCCAATAACGACCTGAGCTACTTTTAATCCGCTTACCTCTCTTACTGGAACTACTTTTCCTGGACTGCTGGGAAGCGCAATTAAAGGTTCTAACTCAGATAAATTTATTTCTTCGTAATGATCGTAGGTTGCTCCTTCATCGGCTTCCAGTTTAACCCAGTCCTCTTCTCTTCCTTCTCCTCGTAGAAATTCACGGGTGATTTCATCGGAAGGAAAAACGGAAGAAGTCGCACCTAACTCTGTTCCCATATTTGTTATAACATGTCGATCCCAAGCACTCAAGCATTTCAAGCCCTCACCGTAATATTCTAAGATATATCCTCGTCCTCCAGTCACATCATACCTTCGCAGCATTTCTAAAACAATATCTTTGGCACTTATCCAGTCAGGTAGCTTTCCAGTGAGCTTAATGCCCATAATTTTCGGCATTTTAATATAATATGGCTCTCCAGCAGAAGCCAGTGCTACATCCAAGCCACCTGTACCCATAGCAAGCATTCCAATACCGCCGCCTGCAGGAGTATGGCTATCTGACCCCAATAGGGTTTTTCCCGGTTTGCCAAAACGTTCCATGTGTACAACATGACTAATTCCGTTGCCAGACTTACTGAACCAAAATCCAAAGCGAGCAGCGGCTGACTGAAGAAAGATATGATCATCCATGTTTTTATAATCCGTTTGAAGTAGATTGTGATCCACATACTGAACGGCTAGCTCTGCTTTAATCTTTTTCAAATTAAACGCTTCTAATTCCAGCATTACTAAGGTACCAGTGGCATCTTGTAACAATACTTGATCGATTTTTAATGCGATTTCGTTTCCTGGATTCATCTTACCTGAAATAAGATGATTACTGATCAATTTTTGACTAAGGTTTTGAATTTTCATATTTGAAAGTTTTATTTTTTTGCCTGTCCTACGTATAACGTATATGGCGTGATAGGCTTTTGCCTGCAATGAATAAAGTATTTATCCAATTTTCCTTCTGTAAATAACTTTTCCCGAACTTTTCTAAAGAATTCCGGCATTGGTTTTCTTTTTTTAATAGAGTCACAACGTCCGTATATACACCTATTACGACCGTATGGGGAGTATTGCCGTTGTATGTATTATTCGCTTTTCGTCTTCTTTTTCCTCTGAGTGTAAATGGAAAATTCTAATAAATCGTGGTGATATTTTAGGTAGTAATTCTTTTTTATGAAATCAACTTTTAACTCTCTAAGGAAAATTAAAAATCTCATTCATAAAGTAATACACTTTCATTTTGAATTTTGTTTTATGAAACCATTTTGACTCTCCGAGTAATATTTGTCAATTCTGCCTAATCAACTTTATTTGATTTTGACTATAAAGGAAAGCCATAATTCCAACGCCATTCAATGCAATTGCGATAGTAAATAAATTTAATTCAGTTTCAACGAATTTTGGTGCTACTATAAGTAAACAGCCTAGTGAGCAAAAAATAACCATTATTATTTCTACTATTGAATATTTCTTTTTTGCCTTCATTCTGTTTCGAGTTTAATTTTAGCTAATTGAAGTTTTACTATTTGATAGAGTAATTTATTTTTTCGCCAACATTTTCCTTTTCTCCTGATGAAGTGTGAAGAATGATTTTGGTATATTTCTTTTAATATTTCTACCTCAAAATCTGTAAATTCTATAAATCGCATAGTGCAAGTACAGCGTCAATCTTTCAAAAAATGAAAGTGTTGTTTAATTTTGCTTAGCTACTTAGATATCCCTATCTTTTAACTTCTGTCATGTACTTAGACCTTTTTATTAAATGCAAAAGACGTCGATATTTAGTGCTGAGCCGCCTTAACTATACACCCTGTGTGTGCCTTACCAAAGGAGATATCTGTAGTCACGGGTTGGTAGAGGAGAGAAGTCAGTACTTTAATAAAGTATGGAATCGTTTCAATGGGTGTAAAGCGCGATTGGAAAGGTGGTTTGCGAACTGCTGAATATGAGACTCGTTTGGTTTATCCTGAGCATTTTGGCTATTATTTAGTGCAAATTTTCAGCCGAAGGATTACGGTGGTGTGAGAGGCGAACCCCGACTAAATTAGTCGGAGCCATCTACTCGATTAGCTTTTATTTTTCCAGTTATTAAAATCATTTAGTGGAATGACAACAGGATTAAACTCAATTCCTAAATCCTTTCTTGCAGCATCGTTTTTATAAATAATACGAGCATTTCCAATTGGTTTTTTCCCATTTAGCATTGCGGAAATATCAGAAATTTTCCAACTTTCGCTGCTTAATAAATAATTTTTTCCGTGTAAGCCTTTCTTAGTGCTGGCACTATAAATTCCGTCTGCTACGTCTTTAACATCAACCAATGCCCATTCAACATCCACATCGTATAGCATTTGAATAAATGGGTTTGGAGCAATCTTGTTTTTGATTAAAAATTGCAAACCCGAAGAAGTTGAATCTTCCCTATTGGATAAAGCCTTTCCCATTACTCCGGTAGGTGAGACACTTGTTATTTCAAAATGGCTAGTCGGATGTTCCGTTATAAATTTCTCCACCGTCTGGTTCGCAATGAATTTAGCTTGTGCATAAGGATGACCTTCTTCACTCATAAATGGAGTATCATTTTCATCAAAAGTATCGTCAGGAGATTTTCCACCTGCGGGCATAGGGAAATTCGTATTGTATGCTCCGACTGATGCTATAAGAACCACTTTTTCAATATTTGGACTTTCATTAATTACTTCCAGAAAGTTTTTAGTTCCTTCAATGGTTGGATCAAACAAATCCCTTTTTGGGTCTTGAACATCCAATTGAAATGGTGTGCCTCCGTGAACCACGATGTCACAACCCTTAACGAATTCTTTAAGCTGACCCTTGTTTTCGACATTCAAAGGGAGAATCTCTAAGTTTTCGGCATTGGGTAGTTCTTTTAAATGGTTGTATTTTTTTGTTTTGGATATGTCCGTTGCGGATACTTTTACTTTAAAACCATTTTCCAAAAACTTCTTTGTAGTGTAACTTCCTATGAAGCCTGAGCCACCAATAATTCCAACTGTTTTCATAGTTTTTATTTGTTTAATTATTAAATAAAGGTAAACAAGTGGATATCACACAGCTTCCATAGTCGGGCGGGCTAAGTGTTGTATCCATATAGTAACTTATAAAGCATTATTTTCATTACATAATATATTTATCTTATAATCAACCGTCAAAATGTTTAACTGTTGTTTGTTATCGTTTCCACCGCGGCGGACGCATAAAAACAGATAAATTTGGTTTTTCATTTTGTTATAATTGATTTAACAAAATTCAATATAGGATAAATTATTGATATATCCTTATTAGATCATTGTAAATTAGTGAGTTACACATAAAAAAATAAGTTTTTTTTACGCCTTTTCACGGATTCTGCCTAGCTGCACGGGCTATGAAAAAGTAAACTTTAAAGACTTTTGAATGATTTTCTTTATATAACGGATTTTAGACGTAGCGTAAGTAAATACCATACTACCTTTTGTTGTATTTAATATTCTTTCTTTCGTTTTTGAATTCCTTGTTTTTTTCGGATCTAATTTTTTGTCCAATAACCTTTGATTCTTCTGTTGGAAATATAAATTTTCTTGGATATGGATTGTTAAATCCTCTTATTATTACTCTGGGTTTAAATCCCTTAAAAGTTCGGATTAACTATAGATACGACTCGTGTTATTACGTCAGCGGACACGAGATTATATCGTTTTTTAGCCTTTCGTTATTCGTTTGAATTAGTTTATTCAAATTGTATGGAACGTACAT
>Ga0222647_1000066_pt1 | contig 56082 bp, 47 predicted proteins | sample AntAcemetagen333_FD_179864 | JGI IMG/M metagenome (GOLD analysis project Ga0222647, IMG submission 179864) | Saline water microbial communities from Ace Lake, Antarctica - #333 | ecosystem: Environmental > Aquatic > Non-marine Saline and Alkaline > Saline | place: Antarctica: Ace Lake...
AACTTTTTCACTATCCCCTCGTCTAGACCTAAGAAACTTCACTAAAATCTGCATTAATAAGTACTCTCCATTTGATGAACTAGAAGCACCTGAAGGCTTCGGTTATTTATGGAGTACAGGATCTACTGAGCGAAAACTAAAAACAAATAAAGGAGGATACTACTCACTTCAGATTACTGACCTTCATGGCTGCTCAGACAAAGACAGCTTTTTTCTAAATGTAGATACCATTTCACTCCCAAATAAACTATACCTGCCCAATGCTTTTACACCTAATGGTGATGGTCTCAATGATCTATTTCCTTACAAAGACAACATAACACAAGAGGGTTACCATCTGATGATTTTCAACAGATGGGGACAGAAGGCCTTTGATTCTAAGGATGATATTAATAAGTCTAACTGGGACGGATTACATAAAGGTGAGAAAATTCACGACCAAGCTTTCATCTACCTCATGATCCACAAAGGGTGTGACGGCAAATGGAAAAGGAACACAGGATATATCTATCCTTTACACTAGCTTAACTATAGCTTGCTTATCCATATCAAAGGTCAGGTTTTCTATTAATTCTTTATCAAATACTTGCCATTCGAACCGGTGGTAATTGGTGCCCCCCAGTCTAGTAGGCTGAGCAGTAGTCATAGACTGTATAGGATCGTTAGTATTGACTAAATAATGTATAGCTATGACCTGATCCGCCTTCTTAAATGCACTTTGCACAAAGTTTTCTGTAGTGTGCACATGACGCTCTATAGCTATAGTCACTCCTAGCTCCTCCATAAATTCTCTCTTTACGCAGTCCATTGGGCCTTCACCATACTCTAATCCTCCTCCGGGAAGCTTTAGCATCTTAAATCCATTGATCTCCTCGTGACTTACCAAAATTTTATTTCCCTTTATCCAGATACCATAGACACGAATGTTAAATTTACTCACCATATATGGCATCAATTTTAATCAAAAACGGGCTTTTAATTAACGAAAACCAACAATATATAGCAGATATCTATATAGAAGACGGTTTCATAGCAGAAATAAATAAAAATGGTATCAGCCAATCCGCCGATAAAACCATAGATGCTGCAGGTAAATGGATAGTGCCGGGAGTCATAGATGACCAAGTGCACTTCAGAGAACCTGGACTTACGCACAAGGCTGAGATCTATACAGAAGCTAAAGCGGCGGTAGCTGGAGGGACTACTTCTTTTATGGAGATGCCTAATACCAAAATAGCTTTCAATTGCCGCACATAAATCGTTTTTCACTCGATCTCTATTCGTTAAAAAATAATACCATAGCTCAGGCTATGCAATGATTTTTCGCCTTTACAAACCTTCGATAAACTCAATTTATTTATACGACACTCAAAAACTAAATTGGTATAACACCATACCACAAGCTACTACTCAAGAAGAACTAGCCAAAAAATACGCAAGAGCAGCAGATTGCTCAGTAGGTAACTACTCTTTTTTTATGGGTGGAACCAATGATAATATAGCCGAAGTCCTAAAAACCAGTCCCAAAGATGTATGTGGTATCAAGTTATTCATGGGCAGTAGTACTGGTGACATGCTAGTGGATAATGAGGATACCCTTCGTAGTATCTTCTCTCAGACTCCTATGCTCATAGCCACTCACTGTGAAGACGAGGCTACCGTACGAAAAAACACCGCTAACTTTGTAGCTAAATATGGTGAAGACATCCCTATGGAAGCTCACCCGATTATACGTGATGAAGAAGCGTGCTACCTAAGCAGTAAGATGGCAAGTGATCTAGCTAAGGAATACAATGCCAGACTGCATATACTTCATATCTCTACGGCCAAAGAGATAGAGCTCTTTACCAATAAAACACCAATGGCTGAGAAACGTATCACGGCGGAAGTGTGCGTGCATCACCTTACTTTCAATGATACACACTACGCTCAAAAAGGAAGTTTGATAAAATGCAATCCTGCTATTAAATCAGAAGCCGACCAAAAAGCATTGTGGTATGCATTGAACAATGATTACTTCGACATAATAGCAACTGACCACGCACCACACACGCGGGAAGAGAAACAAAATAAATACGCAAAAGCACCTAGTGGTTTACCCCTAGTGCAGCACAGTCTGCAACTGATGCTAGAGCATGCTAAAATGGGGAAGATCACGGTAAACAAAGTGATTCAAAAAATGTGTCATGCCCCGGCAGATTTATTTGGCGTACAAAAGCGGGGATACCTGAGAGAAGGTTATCACGCAGATATAGTAACTCTAAATCCAGAGACACAAATGGAAGTAGCTAAAAGCAACATATTGTACAAATGCGGTTGGAGCCCATTAGAAGGTGAGATATTTACTACAGCCATAGAGCAGACCATCGTTTCTGGTCATATAGCGTATGCCTTTGGCAAATTTGACGAAAGTAAAAAAGGAGAAAGACTTACATTTGGGAAGTGAGGTTAAAATGGACGATATACCTGTTAGTTCTAAGCTCTACAGCATCTAAAGCTCAGCTTAACGATACTCTTACACTTTCAATTATAGAATCTACTCTTGCGAAATTCCCAGGCGGCACTGATTCATTAAGTAGGTTTATTGCTGAAACAGCAGTTATCCCTTTGGAAGCTTTAGAAAAATCAATTGGTGGGGAAGTCACTTTAATGTTTACCATTGATTCAACAGGTCATCTCATCAATATTGAGCTTCAAAGCATCAAATACTGGCCACATAGGGGGAGATTCACGTCTAATAGAAAACACGATAAAAAAATTCAACGTATTATTAAAGATGGAGACGATTTCGGACTCATAGATAGTGCCAAAGATGTTTTAGAAAAATCGCCAATTTGGATACCTGCTACTTCTAATGGAACGCCAGTAGAAATGAGGTTTAGACTACCTATCAGATTTCATATTTATTAAAAGTGCTTCTAGTTTCTATAAACGTTTCTCACTGAGAACCTTAAATTTATGAAGTATGCCCATTAGTTCCCAAATATTTCAGATTTATATACATTCGCTACATGCTTCAAAAAACATTAGCGTTTGGGATTCTTCTTGTCTGCATTACTGCTAATGCTCAATATCCAAAAAATCCGGTATCCCCTAGTTCCACAGAAGACCGAATACAAGCCGTAGAACAGAGACAAAAACTGCGAGCAGAATCTAGCTACCTCGGCATAGAAGCCACTAACATAGGCCCGAGTATAATGAGTGGCAGAGTAGTAGACGTAGCGGTAAATCCTAACAATACCAAACACTTTTTCGTAGCCTATGCCACCGGTGGAGTATGGGAAACTAAAAATAATGGGCATAGCTTCACCCCTATCTTTGATGATAATGGATATACCATACACTGCGGTGCACTAGCTGTAGACTGGAAAGGGAGTATCCTCTACGTAGGCACTGGAGAGGCAAATAGCAGTAGATCTTCCTACTCTGGATATGGTTTATTCAAGTGCTATTTTGGGTATGACAATCCGGATAAGTGGTCGGATTGGAATCAAATAGGTCTAGAACAAGTACATCATATTGCAAAAATCATCATTCACCCTGCAGATCCAAATATCATCTACGTAGCTGCTATGAGTAGTCTTTTTTCTCCTGATACTACTGGTGGTGTATATAAAACTACTACTGGTGGAGATTCATGGCAAAACATCTTCTCCACCAGTGATGGCACTAGTGCTGTAGATTTAGAGATTCTTCAGGACAATCCAAACACCTTACTAGTAGCTATATGGGAGCGGTCACGCAGAGGATGGGATTTTACTGAAGGCGGTTCCAGTAGTGCTATTTACACTTCCAAAGACGCAGGTCTTCATTGGGATAAATCTGAAAACTTCATCAACGGTAAACACGTAGGCCGTATCGGCCTCAGCATAGGCAAGGATAATGTAGTCTACGCTTTACTCGATAATCAAGAACGCCAACCAACAGAAAAAGAAAATGAAGGACTGACCAAAAGTTCTTTTAAGTCAATGAGCAAAAATGAATTTGCAGCACTCAACGATTCTGCACTCAATACTTTTCTGAAAAATAAATTGCCTAAAACCTATACCGCTAAAAAACTCAAAAAGATGAGTAAAAAAGGGAAGTTTGAACCACTAGATATTTTCAACTATCTGTATGATAGCAATGCAGCCATGTTTGAAGATCCAGTAAACGGTGCAGAGCTCTACCGAAGCAACGACCTAGGATTTACGTGGCACAAAACACACGATAGCACCTTAACAAATGTCTACTATAGCTACGGCTACTACTTTGGTATGGTGCAAGCTAGTCCTAGTAATGCCGATCATGTATTTATAGCTGGAGTACCACTACTGCAGTCACTGGATGGCGGCACTACATTCACCTATGCCGGTGGAGATAATGTACACGCAGACCAGCACTTCATCTGGGTCAACCCCAGTGACTCACTCCACCTCATCAGTGGAAATGATGGTGGAATAAATATAAGCTACGACGGAGCACAAACCTGGACTAAATGTAACTCGCCAGCCGTAGGACAGTTTTATACCGTAGCAGTAGATAATCAAAAAAAATATAACGTCTACGGCGGACTGCAAGACAACGGAACCTGGCGAGGACCTCATAATTATGAGTACTCCACCTCATGGCATCAAGAAGGGAAATATCCCTACCAACGCATAGGTGGCGGTGATGGCATGCAAGTACAAATAGACCCACGGGATAATACGGTATATACGGGCTATCAGTATGGCAACTATAGCTACAGAGATGCTGCTGGGGAAAACCACCAGATTCATCCCAAGCACGAGCTAAAAGAACCCAAACTTCGCTGGAACTGGCAGACTCCTATCCTACTCTCCGCTCACTATCCAGACGTTTTTTATATAGGCAGCAATAAGCTGCATCGTAGCACAGAGCAGTATAAAAACTTCAAAACCATCAGCCAAGATCTCACCCACGGAGCTAAACAAGGAGATGTGAGCTACGGTACACTTTCGTGCATCTCTGAAAGTCCAATAAAAGAGGGTATGCTCTATACCGGGAGTGACGATGGACTGCTGCACCACTCAGCTAATAGCGGTAAAACTTGGAAACGAATAAGTGATAGTCTTCCTCAGCATCTCTGGATAAAAGAAGTCTTAGCCAGTAGACACAGCCAAAACAAGGTCTACACTGCACTCAATGGGCATACGTGGGATCACTTTGATAGCTATTTATTCGTATCTAGTACCAATGGAGAAACCTGGAAGCAAATAGGCCTCAATCTTCCAGCAGAACCCATAAATACAGTCCTAGAAGACCCTAACCACGGTCAAATACTATACCTAGGTACGGATGCGGGACTATACATCAGCACAAATGGCGGTACAGATTTTTATCCATTGAGTAAACTACCACCAGTAGCTGTGCATGACCTTGCTATCCAAGAAGAAAACCGTGACCTCATAGTAGCCACTCACGGCAGAAGCCTCTATAAAGTGCAGTTAGAGCCGGTATATCAGAGTAAGACTTTCGGCGACTCTACATTTACATTACTTCCTCTACCCAAGATAAAATATAATGAAAACTGGGGGAAGCTTAACTATAAGTGGGACACCCGAATGCCAAGTCTCAATGTAGTCTTCTTCTCAGAGCTAAGTGAGTCTATAACTATAGAAATCCGAGATAGTGCAAACCACGTATTACTCACTAAGTCACTACTCAGTACTAAGGGGTATAACCAAAATGAAGTACAACTGGAATTTTTGGAGAATCCGTCTAACACCCTAATACAAGGTACCCTCCAAAAATATTATCCAAGTCCAGGAACATATAGCGTTTATCTGAGGCAAAACACACTCGTACGCACTCAGTCATTTCTCGTGAAGTAGATTACTTTTGCCTTCTTATCATGCAAGCACAAGAAGCAATAGTACTATTTGAAAAAACAGTAGAAAAACACCTTACCCTTAAACCAGAGCAAACCCGCTGTGAAAATGAAGGTGAATACATTATAAAACGTGGAGAGAAAACCGAGCTATACGTAGATATATGGCAGCCAACGGAGAGCAGCCAATGGCAGTACTTTAATAGAGAAAATATAGCAGGTGTATTTCAGATAGTAGCTCCAGTATGTCACTACCCCGTAGAGGAGCATCTCGGTACATTTATGGAAGAGTTAGCACATCTTAATTTTCATCTATTTTCAGCTAGTTTTATAGCTAACTCCGAACAAAAAATAATAAGCATACAGTATAAGCGTGTACTCGAGGGTCTCAACGAAACTGAAGTAATAGAACCATTAGAGGCTGTAGGCTACTATGCGGAAAATCTCAAAGAATATCTAGCGGAAAAATACCACGTCGAAAAAATTTAGTTTTTAGGCAACCTTTCTTAAACTCTAGACATCTTACAAGCATCCACAGCAATGAGCACCAGTGAATCACACGACGAAATATCATTGATTAAGGCTTGCAGTAGTGGAGATAATAACGCATTTAAGAAAATATACGACCAACACTCACCCGTAATGTACAGCATCTGCCTGAGGTATATGAAAAATGAAGATGAAGCCAAAGATGCTCTGCAAGAAGGCTTTATTAAAGTATTTAAAAATATCGATAAATTCACTTTTTCTGGAAGCTTCGAGGGATGGATGAAACGCATTTTTGTACACGCAAGTATAGAGCAGATACGCAAGCGTAAAAAGCACTTAGACGTAAACGAGCTCAACTCGAATGAAATAAAACTCGCGTCTAAGATAGAAACGGGAGCTATGGATGCGGAAAAAATGATGACACTCGTACAAAAGCTACCAGAAGGCTACCGCACAGTATTTAATCTGTTCATAGTAGACGGCTACTCACATAGAGAAATAAGTGAGCAGTTAGGAATAAACGAAAATACCAGTAAGTCACAGCTCTTTAAGGCTAGGAAACAGCTTAAAGAGTGGCTAAAGAACTGGTTTTAAACAATGAAAAAAATCGATAACATATCAGATTTCGAACATCTTTTCAAAAAAGAGATGAGTGGCCATAGCACGCCACCTCCTGCAGATGCATGGGCTCATGTAGCCGCTTCTACCGCAGGTCAGTCTGCTGGTATACTAAGTCAAGCAAGCTCATTCTTGGGCTCTGCTAGTAATATACTCAAAGTTGCCCTCTTTGCTGGCGGTATAGCTGCTATAGGAATAGTGATCTATGCGGAGAATGCAGGTACTGACGCTTCTACTGCAACTACAGAAATCACAATTCCCGTAGACAAAAAAGAACAAAATCAAGAAAATACTTCAGGTACTCGCAAAGTAGCCATAACTACTCCTGAGCAGAATACTCAAGACACCCAAGACAAAAGCACTCTAACTTCTCCCAAAAGAACTACTGCGAAAACTGTAAATACCCCTACACCAAAAACGGAAGTATCAAAAATACTGGCTAAACAAGAAGTATCTGCTAATAAAACACCAGCACCCATAGCCGATGACTTTAATGGTACTGAAACTAAACCACTTTATTTTGAAATCTCTAACCCAAAACCATGTTTAGGTGATGAGATTATCTTACGCTCTCGAGCCGCAGGATCATGGTATAAAGACAGTGAACTCTTAGCTACCAATGCTACCACATTAACCACTACCGTCGCTAAAAAAGGAGCTACCGTATTATCACTAGTAATAGGAGATACCAAAACCAGCAAAACTATCGATGTGCAAGGGTCTGAGGCACAGATAGTCTCAGCTCAGCAGGGCAACAAACACTTCTTTTCTTTAACCGAAAAAAGCCAAATAGCGAACTGGTACATAGATGATAAACTGATAGTAACAAATGCTAAAGAATGCACCAATGCACTGACCAAAGTAGGTGAGCACACCATACGAGCGGTAGTCACTAATAGTCCGTGCACTGCTCCTACCAGCATCACCATGACTACTAAACCTATAGGTAGTATTCGCATTTACAATATCATAACTATAGATGGGGATGGTAAAAATGATGAGTATGATGTAGAAATAGACGGATACGAAAATTACTCTATACAGATATTTGATTTAGAGAATACACTCATTTTCTATGCAAATGAACCAGCCAATAAGTGGAACGGACGCTTATTTAATGAGGGTACAGAATGTCCTGCTGGCTCTTATGTAGCCAAGATAAGTTTCACGCTGATAGGTGAAGCACCAACCACTAAAAATATTAAATTAACTTTAAAACGCCCTTAGATTTGAATATTATGATGAAGCAAGTTAAATTTACAGACTTTTTGATTTTGACAAAAAATAACAATCAACCGAATAATAGTATGAGAAAAATGATGTCTAAAGACCTAATGAGTAAGTTCGTCTTTTCAATGATGCTTGTTTTTACCAGTATTTTAGGGTACGCTCAGTGTACTCCTGTAGTGGTAAATAACAATGGTGTAGAAGCTAATACTGGTGTTTTCTGCGAGGGTGAGATTATCTCATTTAAAGCTAACTCTACGGGATATACTGGTACATCAGTGCTGTGGGATTTTGACTATATAGGAAATACCAGTGCAAGTGTAGACCCTACCTTCAGTTACCCTACCGCTGGCACGTATAATGTCACCTTTGCAGGTACTGGTCCAGCGGGAAGCTGCACAGGTGCTGTCACTGTAAGAGTGAAACCGTCACCCAAAATTAAGGTAGGACTCGCAAATAAGGCCATCCAATGTTTCAAAAACAATAACTTCTGTTTTGTAGATTCATCCAATGTAAATGTAACAGGAGGTGTGCCAGATGGTAAAATAGCCAAGGTTACCTACCTATTTAGTAATGCTCTAAAAATAGAAACCATCGACCCTGCTGTAGTAAATACATCAGATAATGGCATCTATAATGAGTTTTGTGTAACAATTACAGACCCTACAGGTGGATCTTTTGACTTAGTAGTACAGACACTTGATACGAGTGGTTGCCTATCTGAGGTCACTTTTAAAGATATTATATACGTTCATCCTAAATTAGGTATCTCACTAATAAATGTAACTCCAACGAACCCTGACTGTGATTCTACATTGGGAAGATTTAGAAATACTTCAGTCATTGCCCTAGCGGATTTAGACACGTTTTATTGGAACTTTGGAGATGGAGACTCACTCTTCGGCACGCCTAATACCAATACGCAGTATTGGACTGGAAATTCCGGTAGCCGTATGCCTGTATACCCTCCGAGAATTATACCAAATGTAATTCAACACCTATACGATTCAAACGGCACGTACAATGTAATGCTCATAGGACAAGCATTCGGATGTAAAGATACAGCTACTCTTTCTTCTGCCGTGACTAATCTAGTACTAGAGCCTAAAATAATCAGCTCCCCTAACCCTGCGTGTGTGCCAGATGCTACTGTGGTCTTCGGATTGACTGGCTTAAATGGTAATCAACCTGATAGATGGTTATGGAACTTTGGTGTACCACCAGCAGGTAATCTTAACTTTAATAATACTTCTCTCGCTCCTGCTTTTACTTACGGCATCGGCCCTTCAATGGCAAGCCTTCGTATAGAAATAGGACCGTGTGATATCACTGTGTATGATACTATACGCATAGTCGGAGTAAGCTCCACAATAGGTGTAGCTTTTGATCAGATAGCTCAAAATCAGACCTACCAGTGCGTAGTAAGAGATACCGTATGTATGAAAAATAACTCTTCGTTCTACCAAGCAGATTTCAATAAGCTAGATGAAGACGAAATGTCTGTCTATTTCACTACCTCTTTTGATCGTATATATGACAAAACTACCGGCCAGTACGAGTGGAGATACCGTGAATGGCAAGAAGGACCACGTGGTAATTTCGTGCAACTTGATTCACTGTATAATACTGGTGACACCATCACTCAAAGAGGGATCAAAGCATATGTAGATGCAAGTAATGATGACAGTATCACTGTAATCTCTGGTACAGACACCACAAGGTATAAGGAACCTACCCATAGACTAGACAAAAATGGAAATGAAGATTATGGTACCCTAAATGCTTATGTAGGTGGAGACCGCCCAGAGAGCTATAGAGGCGGCACTGGTGCACGATACAGACTAGAATTTCTCTACACACCACCGCTCACTAGTGGAGGTGTAGGCGTAGGAGATCAGACAGCTATACCGCTGGCTAATCCAGCTCCTAGAAATAGAGACTATAACCCCAATGTATGGAGAGTATGGACTATGGGAGACAGATTTGCTCCTCAGTGTACCACTGACTCTAGACCATGGGTAAATAAAAATGTAGGTATCAACTGTAACTGGAGAATAGATAGTGTTCCATGTCACTGGTATACCCCTTGGAATGAGATATACAGAACCTTACAAGATGGAAGAAACTACTCTGAGCCACAAGTAGAAGTACGTATAAATAAAACACTCAAAGAATGTTATCAAGTATCCATCTATGCAGATAGTACCTTGATACAGAAGAAACGTGTAATATTAACAGTGCCTATAGATTCCTCTTATACTTATTATATAAGAGATACAGCAAATGTAATTTTTGACTCTATTCAAGTTACTGCAGGTATTGATCAATTTTCTATTCAAGGCTGGACCGTAGACCGTGCAGATGGCAATGATCTTAGTAATTTTCTTATAGATACATCCTATTATAATGAACGAAAGCCTGGTCCTATTTTGGCCTACTTCGAACCTTTCAATTTAACTATACGCAGAACAGAAATTTTACTATACGGTACAGAGTTCAAATGGTTAGCTGCTATGGATACCTTTATCTCTATATACAATGGAGATACCCTCTACCACAATGAAGACACACTGGGTAGAAATAATCCTCTCGCAGGTAATGGTAATACACAATGGACAGTGACAGACTATGCTACGCGAATCACTGTGCCTGCTGGAGTCACTATCACTACACTCCAGCTAGACCCACCAGCAGGTGGTGGTGGCGGTGGCGGACCTATACCAGGCACTCGCCGTACTCTAGTAGGACCATTGACCGTAATGATCAATGCCAATGAGCAGATACGCATAGAAGGAGGAGACTCTATTAAATTTGAGCTTGGTTCAGAAACCATAGATGCTGATACTACCTATGCTCAGCCATCTACAGTCGTAGGCACCAAAAAAGTCTTTGGCGTAGATGTGAGAGATGAGAAACAAGAAATATTCATAGACTCTGCTGTACACCGCCAAAAGTGGTTCGATGAAAATGCAGCGTGCTACACAATATCACTATGGCATAAAGATACCATCACTCCAGCACCATTCGACTGTGAGTCTACTAGTACAAAATCACTAGCGCTAGGACCTCCATCTGCTAAAGGTATGGTTTGGGAATTTGGAGATCCTTGTCCTTTCCAAGGTCAAATCCCATATATCCTTGGATTTAATATGTCAGAAACTAAACCTGGCTGTACTCAGCCTTGGTTCGCAGTAAATTACGATACGTTTCTTTTTGATGTGAACTTAAATACCTCTTGGAATGCCTTTAACGGAGGTCAAGTATTCGGTACTCCACCACAAGTGCCCATACCCTTTGTACTCCCTTACGCGATGGTGGGTAACTGGCCTACTACCTTCCTCAAAGGATACGCTCCAGGAGTGATAGGTAATCCATACCTCAGAGATCCTATAGGCTCTTTTTCTCTAGGACTCATAGTAGGTAATGGTCCCGCTATACCTGCCACACCAGGTGTACCCGGTAGTGGCAGTCCAGCAGAGTGTCTTGACACTGCTTACTATCCAGACTTATTTAGAATATTACCTATAGATGCTTCATACTCTATCATACACCCACAACCAATAGACGCAGATGGCAACTATCACCTATGTCCTGGAGATACCGTATGGTATAAATTTAATACTACACTACAGGATAGTATCAGGTCTCTAAGATGGAACTGGGGATATCCAGGAGGAGATAATAGTCCGGACCTCTCACTATACTCTGAGATCTTTAGTTACTACAAGCCGTATGGTGGTCCAAGACCGTACAGAAATGATTCAGATATAGTATGGAATACTACAGATAAGTGGCTTTATAACTACGTAGTACGTAATACACTAGAAGATTTCGAAGATCAACCTCCGATAGGAGATACTATAGTAACTTCTATTATCAAAGATTGGAAAATAGTAGCCAAGACCGGCAATGCTGATATACTCGTAAAGCGAGCATTTGAGAGACTCGGTGTAGATTATAATAGCCTTCCAAAGGAAGATATAGCATACTATTTAGGAGATGGGACCTTTGGGTGTATAGACACCACAGGCATCAGTCAGTTTTTCCAGTTTGGGGTAGAGATCTACTCTGACCGTGCTGGCGATGAAGGTGTATTCCGTATAGGTGATAAAATCTATCGTGAAGATACTACAGTCTCTCCGCCAGATACTATAGAAACTCAGCATATTCTGCACTTTAGAGACTCCTCTGTACAGGGATATGATACATTACTGCTAGACACCAACGGCAACAAAGTGTTAGATGTACTCTCTGGCCTATGGATGCACGTATACAAGTTTAAAAAAGAAGTAACACCTGATATATGTGACCCAACTAAAAAGGAAATCATAACTGTACCGGGTAGTGGTCAGATGTCACCAAGTGCTTTTCTGACTTCTACGAATGGTTGTCAGAGTTTTGGACCTACACCTGCCAGTTTTAATATGGGCTTCTTTACTGACTATAAGCTCAGTGATGAAGTAATCTGTAAGGGACTTACCATAGGGATATATGACTCTATCCGCTACTATCAGCGAGGTGAAGAAGACCCTAATACATTCCCGCTTAGACAAGATATTCCATACTGGAACGACCCTATCAGGTATGTAGCTAATCCACCAATTGAGACCTTTATGGTAGACTGGGATGATAGTGATACTCGATTTGACAGTATTCGCTCACTCCCACTTACACACTTCTATGATGAGACCGGTGTATACACCATGACCATAGTAGCTGAGGATAGCGTAGGCTGTACAGATACTACGCGATTTGACGTATTTATCACAGACGTGATACCAGACTTTAGTTTCGGTGACGAACTCGTAAACTGTGCATCTATAGTGGATTTCTTAGACCTCACAGAAGTGAAAGATCCTTGTAAAGAGGCTTGTCCAGATGATCCAACTATCAAGTGTGATGAGATTATATCTTGGGAGTGGGACTTCGGAGACGATACCCGTAAGAGTATCCTCCAAAACCCTAGTCACGCATATACCTCAGGCGGAACCTTTGATGTGACACTTACGGTCAAAACACTACTGGGCTGCGAGGAGACGATAACTAAGACACTCACTATACCAGGACCACAGCCATTCTTTGAGTTCCAAAATGCAGTATGGAACATAAACGATACGGCTACTATCTGTGTAGGTGACTCTGTAGCTATCATTAATAGAAGTGCCGGAGATCTTAATGTTCCTACATTCCAGTTTATCTGGGGAGATAAGAGCAATGACCCTCCAGGTGAAATAGGGGATACTTTCTCACATAGATACTTCATCGCTGATACCTTTGAGATCTTTATGATACAGAGTGATGAGATACCAGGTACAGGAATTATCTGTGATAGAATGTTTCCAGACTCTAATCCCGATATCCTAATCCAGAAAAGAATAGTGGTGATAGTAAATCCAAGACCAGAAGTGGAGATCACCGCAGATAGAGTGTTATTATGTCCTAACGAGATAGTTACCTTCACAGGTACCTATGATGCTAGATATACTCGTCTGAAGTGGCTGCTAGGAGACAATGAGGAGAGAAATGAAGAGGATGAGACTATAAACACATACCAGTATTCTTATAGCCAACCAGGTACATACAGTGTTATACTAGCACCTGAGTATGATGAGCTACCAAAATGTCCGGATAAGGACACTGTAGAAATAGAAGTAGTAGATGTCACTGCTGGTTTTGATATCGATGACTCTGGTAAGCCTGAGTTCTGCTTTACCAATACATCTACCACACAACCTACCGCTGGAGGGAAGTTAGATTTATTCTGGACTATCCAAGAGTTAGAACCACTACCAGAAATAAAGGTGCAAACTACAAGTGACGATCTAGGACCAGTTTGTCATAACTATGAAGATAGAGAAGGTACGTTCGAAATATGTCTTATCGCAATAAATGAAATAGGATGTTCAGATACTATTTGCAAAACGGTAGAGAATGATCAAGTCCCAGAGCTGAAACCGTATAATGTGTTCACTCCAGGATCTAAAGATCCACTGCAACTCAATAATACCTTCGTAGTAGAAGGACAAAATCTAGAGACCTATGAGATCAAGATCTTCAATAGATGGGGAGAATCCGTATACCGCTCTACAGATATCACTAAATCGTGGAATGGTCAAGTTAATAATTCAGGTGTAGACTGCCCAGATGGTACCTACTACTATATAATTAACTACCAGTTCTTATTCGGAGTAGAAAATGAAGGAAAGGGACCAATAGAAGGATCTGTACAGCTTATCAGAGAGAAGTAATACAGCCACTAACCTTATACTAAACCACCGTGATATTTATTATCACGGTGGTTTTTTTATAGGCTGCCTTTCGTTAACTTTGCATTGCTTATAAAGAAAGACTGAGGGATTAGGCCCGGAGAAGTCTTAGCAACCTGAAAATGTAAATCATCCAAGGTGCTACATCCTATCCGTCAGCTGACGGACCAGATAAGCTTCTCTTTTTCCTAATACTTCTACATACTGATAATGGGAAAATCAATACAAAATTACCTTCGACTTAGCGGACTGGAACCTATGGTACAGTCCCCTAATATAAATTTCATTAATATAGGAGAACGCACCAATGTGACGGGTTCCAAAGCCTTTGCCAAACTCATACTGAATAATAAGTATGATGAAGCACTATCTGTAGCACGCTCACAGGTAGAAAATGGAGCTCAAGTCATAGATGTAAATATGGACGAGGGGATGCTGGATGGTAAAGAGGCCATGGTCACCTTCCTGCACCTTATAGCTGCTGAACCAGACATCAGTCGAGTACCAGTCATGATAGACTCCAGCAAGTGGGAAATCATAGAAGCCGGACTCAAAGTAATACAAGGCAAAGGCATAGTAAACTCAATCAGTCTTAAGGACGGTGAAGCAACATTCATAGAGCGAGCTACCAAAATAAAAAGATATGGTGCTGCTACAGTAGTCATGGCTTTTGACGAAAACGGACAAGCAGACTCCTATGATAAGAGAATAGCCATCTGTCAGCGTAGTTATAAGATACTCACTGAGCAGGTAGGCTTCCAAGCATCCGATATCATCTTTGACCCTAATATCCTGACGGTAGCTACCGGTATAGAGGAACATAATGATTATGCCATAGATTTCATAAACGCCACTCGCTGGATCAAAGAAAACTTACCCTACGCTAAAGTAAGTGGTGGTGTAAGTAATATCTCCTTTAGCTTCAGAGGAAATAATGTAGTACGAGAGGCTATGCATACCTCATTCTTATACCACGCTATCCAAGCTGGACTAGACATGGGCATAGTGAATGCAGGTATGATAGAAGTATACGAAGAAGTACCTAAAGATCTGCTGAAGCGTGTAGAAGATGTCCTTTTCAATAGACGAGCTGACGCTACCGAAAGACTGGTAGACTATGCAGAATCCGTAAAAGGTGGTGGCAAAAAACTCACAGTAGATCTCAGCTGGAGAGATCAGAGTGTACAAGAAAGACTGAAGCACTCCCTCGTGAAAGGCATCACAGACTATATAGATGCAGATACTGAAGAAGCACGCCAAGCATATGACAAGCCACTACACGTGATAGAAGGACCTCTTATGGCAGGTATGAATGTAGTAGGAGATCTATTCGGAGCAGGGAAAATGTTTTTACCTCAAGTAGTGAAAAGTGCCCGAGTAATGAAGAAGTCTGTAGCATTTCTTCAGCCCTACCTAGAGGCAGATAAATCTGCCGCAAGTACCCAAGGAAAAATACTACTGGCCACTGTGAAAGGTGACGTGCACGACATAGGTAAGAATATAGTAGGCGTAGTACTAGCGTGTAATAACTACGAAATCATAGACCTAGGCGTCATGGTACCCGCTAATGTGATACTAGACGCAGCCATCAAGCATAATGTAGATGTAATAGGACTCAGTGGACTTATCACTCCTAGTCTGGACGAAATGGTAGATGTAGCTACAGAGATGGAACGCAGAGGTATGACGTACCCACTACTCATAGGTGGAGCCACCACCAGCAGAGTACACACCGCAGTCAAAGTAGCACCATTCTACTCAGGACCTATAGTCCACGTACTGGATGCTTCTAGATCTGTACCTGTAGCTGGTCAGCTCATAGGAGATAGTAGTAGAGCAAAATTCCAATCTGATATAAAAGCAGAATATGCAGAGCTCGCTGTGCAACATGCAGCCAGACAAGCAGATAAAAATATCCTTACCTTTCAGGAAGCTTTAGATAATAAGCTACTCCTAGACTGGGTGGACTATACACCTCCTACTCCAGCCACATCCGGTATTAAGGTATATAAAGACTTCGACTTAGAGACACTTCGTAAATACATAGACTGGACTCCATTCTTTCAAACGTGGGAGCTCAGAGGACGATATCCAACTATCTTTGATGATCCCTATGTAGGCGAAGAAGCTCAAAAGCTATTTACAGATGCCAAAGCTATGCTCGATGACATTATCTCTAATAAGAAACTGAAAGCAAAAGCAGTCATTGGTATATTTCGAGCTAATGAAGAAAACGGCGATGTAAAACTCTCTGAAACTGGTACCACTTTTAATTTCCTACGCCAACAACGTAAGATGGGAAAAGAAATACCAAATATATCTTTGGGTGACTACATAGCTCCTACCAGCAGTGGTAAACAGGATTATCTAGGAGCATTTGCGGTGACCACAGGAATAGGTATAGAGAAGATGATAGAGCACTACGAGGCTGACCATGATGACTATAACTCCATACTGGTCAAAGCACTAGCAGACCGACTTGCCGAGGCTTTTACTGAGTGCCTCCACCACGAGGTACGTACATCTATATGGGGATATACTGCTGATGAGCAATTGACTAACGATGAGCTAATCCGCGAAAAATATCAAGGCATCCGACCAGCGGCAGGATACCCTGCTAGTCCTGATCATACCGAGAAAGCAAAACTTTGGGAGCTACTAGAAGTAGAAAAACATACAGGCATTAGCCTTACAGAGAGCTTTGCGATGTATCCGGCAGCATCTGTGTCTGGTCTTTACTTCTCACATCCAGAAAGCAAGTATTTTGCAATAGGAAAAATAAGTGACGACCAAGTGAATCACTATGCAGAGCGGAGGAATAGTGACTTAGCTATCACAAAAAAATGGCTGGGACCAAACTTATTTTAAATATCAAACCACCAATAGTTAACCCCACAAGACTTATAAACTTGAGATCGATTAATTCAATATATAATTCCGTTAATACTGGAACTCTTGAGCCAAGCATTCAAGAATTATTATATTCATAGTACGACCCTTTTCTTTATCATCGGGCTAAGTACTAGGAAAAATAGTATCGAATCAAGTAGCCGTTATAAACTACTTGCAAATTATAGTTAAAAGGAATCAGCCCTTTTTTATAACTATTTATTGACTCAACAAGTCTTGAAGCATTTTTATATTAATCCGTTAGTTTTCAAACTCTAATACGTTCATCTTTGTATAGTTAAATAGATATGAATATAGGCATAGTATGTTATCCCACATTTGGTGGTAGTGGTGTAGTGGCCACAGAACTAGGTAAGGCATTAGCAGACAAGGGACATGTAGTCCACTTTATCTCCTATGATCAGCCTGTACGATTAGATTCCTTTAATCAAAACCTATACTACCATGAGGTCAGTTTAAATAACTATCCACTCTTCAAATACGCACCCTATGAGATAGCACTCACTAGTAAAATAGTGGGTATAGTAAAAGCTCATAAGCTAGAGGTGATACATGTACATTATGCAATTCCACACGCTGCTGCAGCTGTGACAGCAAAGCATATTCTTGCTAGAGAAGGAATAAAACTTAAGATAGTAACTACACTACATGGTACAGATATTACCTTAGTAGGTAAGGACCAAAGCTACGAGCCCGTAGTAAGCTACTCACTTCATGAGAGTGATGTAGTGACGGCAGTATCTGAGAGCCTTAAAAAAGACACTTATGCTAACTTCAGCTTTGACGGTGACATTCATGTCATCCCTAATTTTATAGATTTCCATAGGTTTAATAAACAACCTAAAGACCACTTCAAAAAAGCCATAGCACCCCACAATGAAAAAATACTCGTACACACTTCCAACTTTAGAAAAGTGAAACGTGTACCAGATGTCCTTGCAATATACCGCCAAGTAGCAGCCAAAATACCTGCTAAACTCCTGCTTATAGGAGATGGCCCTGAGCGAGCAGCTGTAGAAGAGGAGTGTAGAAACTGTAAAGTTTGTGAAGACGTAACCTTCTTAGGAAAACAGGAGGCAGTAGAAGAGATTCTCAGCATAGCTGACCTATTTATAATTCCATCAGAAACAGAAAGTTTCGGACTAGCGGCCTTAGAAGCTATGGCATGTGAAGTACCCGTAATAAGCACAAATACAGGTGGGCTACCTGAAGTAAATATAGACGGAGTCACTGGCTATATCAGCAACATTGGAGACATAGAAAAAATGGGAGCAGATGCATTAGATATACTTAAAGATGAGAACCTAGATCTATTTAAGAAACAAGCGAAAGAACACGCCTTGAAATACAAGTTAGAAAGTATCCTTCCTTTGTACGAGAAGTTATACTAACCCCACCTAATAGAGAGTTGGTAATACAATGCGATACTTACTCGTTATAGTATGTTTTCTAGTCACGAGTGACCTCGTAGCACAAGACACTACTGAGGTGGTAAAGGAAGAAGTAGATACCTCTGCTACTAATCCTAGAAAATGGAAGAAAATACGCAATATCTGCTCTGAGCTCCGCATTCCTGCTAATCCTGAAGCTAACCTAGATCTGCTTCTGTTTACCCTAGACTGGCGAGGTACACCCTACTGCTATGGTGGCAGTACTAAGAAGTGCACAGACTGCTCAGGATTTACCAGTAATGCGTACAGTCAAGTCTATAATAAAGTAATACCGAGAGTATCACGTGATATCTATAGTAACTCTATGCCCATCAGTAAACTTTCACTGTACGAAGGAGATCTGGTGTTTTTTGCTACGGCTGGAGGGAAACGAATAACTCACGTGGGTATCTACTTATGGGACGGATACTTTGCACATGCGTCTAGCAGTAAAGGTGTGATGGTGAGCAACCTCAAACAAACGTACTACCGGAAAAATTTCGTAAGTGGAGGAGCCTGGATAGACTAGTAAAGTTTAAGCCTAAGTTTAAATTTAAATTTCAGGATAAATCTAAGTTTAACATAGAGTAGTTATATCAAGTTTAAGTTAAAAAAAGGTTAGTCTAGGCCTTTGAAACAGAACTAAGTCCCAAAGATAAGTTAGCTAGTAAAGTCTAATTTAAGACTAGAGCCAAATACACCTGTATTCGAGCCTATATACACTCACGAGTACTGTACAAGAAAGTTTATATTTGAGTTTGAAACTAGGCTAAGCTATTTACTAATGGTAAATACTACATCTGACGTAGCATCTACGCTACCAAACTGTAATTCTATAGCTTCTGTAAATTCACCAGTAAATACTATCAAGGAGGAAGTACTGCTTACCACAGCTATCTCTTTACCACTATCATCTACCAGTATTATTTCACCATTACTTACAGTCCAGGTACCACTAGATGTTTGCCTATCTACGGGCAAACTTCTAGCTTGACCAAACGCTGAAATCTCCGCAGTAAAAGAAAGTGTTGTGGTATACTTATTAGGGTTTTCAGTAATCACCACTTCGCCTACTATATCAGACCCAGTACCTTCAAAAGCACCCAGCTCATTGCCCATTATCTCAAGTACGCCATTTGTAAGCTCTATGTTATCATAATCCCAGCTACCTACATACGGACTGACCTCTATCTGACCTCCAGTGGTATCGGTAGTCTGAGTGGGTATTACTTCTGGCACAGCTGGTCTATTACACCCCTCGTTTATAAGTAGTGCAGTCCCCAGAGATAAGAGTATGAGTATTTTTTTCATGAATATAACTGCAATTTAGATAAAAATTACGGATTCCACATTTTCCAAGACTCATCAGCTTGAATTTGAAGCATTTCTAACCCATTTTTGACTCGAGCCCCTCGCTGACTGGATTTTAGAAGGAAAAGTGTTTCCTCTGGATTATAAATAAGGTCTACACAGATATGACGCATATCTATAAACTCAAAAGGGATGTCTATACACTCATCTATCTTAGGGTCCATCCCTAATGGAGTAGTATTTATGAGTATATTATTATCTCCCAGCACCTCTTCGTCTATATCTGTATAGGTATAATCCGCACGCTTACCTCTAGATACAGTGGAGTAGAGTACACCTAACTGCTCTAAAGCAAACTTTACTGCTACACTACTCCCACCAGTGCCAAAAATAAGTGCACTCTGAAAACCACTTCGTAGCAAGCTTCTTATACTTTTTCTAAATCCTATATAATCCGTATTGTCTCCGTAGAGTGCTCCGTCTCTCACAGTTACTGTATTCACAGCTCCCATAACTCTAGCAGCTTCACTCATGCCTTCAAGATATGGGAGTATAGTCTGCTTATGTGGAATGGTCACATTGAACCCCGCGAGATCATGTGTCTTTACTACTTGCTTAATATCACTAATATCTGCTACTTCTATAGCCGTATACGTAGCATCTTTGATGGATTCCTCTAGAAATTTTTCTTTGAAATAATCAGGAGAAAAAGAATGCTTTACTGGAAACCCTATGACTGCAAAATTTCTCATATTTCCGTTACGCTAAATTTATTCATCAAAAACACTATGCCAACAGCTACTGCCATAATGCTAATACTCACGAAGAGATGCGAGTCATTTCCATACAGAAAGTTATCAGTCAAACTACTGAATGTCATGGGCATCACACTCTCAGAAAACAGCACTACTTCTGCTCCCTTGCTATTTACACGTGTCTCAATAACATGCTGCCACGGCCATACTTTATTAAGAGACCCTATCAAAAAACCTGTAAGTAGAGCCAATGTGGGATTAGGATACTTCTTAAACGTAAAACTCAGTACCTTAGCAAAACTCAATAAACCTACTAGCATACCCAGTCCAAAAACCAAAACGACCAATAACTCTGGACCAAACGGATGATGAATCACTTCCTCTATAGCTGGCATGATAATCGTATACATTCCCATCAATAACAGCACAAAGCTGCCACTAAGTCCCGGAAGCATCAATGCAGACACACCTATAATTCCTGACATAAAAACTACAAATAAATGCTCGCTACCCTGACTAGGTGCAGCTATAGTCACCCAGTAAACAAGTGCTGCTCCAAATACCAAAAGGACAATCTCTGATGCTCTCCATTTTTTCACCTGCTTACCTATAAGCGGTATAGAAGCCAAAATAAGTCCAAAAAAGAAACTCCAAATATGCACGGGGTGACTCTGAAGTAGTCCTACGATAAGTTTTAGTCCTAGTATAAAACCAATGGCCATTCCTGCTAAAAGTCTCCCTAAAAAATAGCCATCTATTCTTACCCATACAGCTTTGAACCCATCCGTCTTCCATAGCTGGATAAGGTCTAAATTAATAGTGCTAATAGCAGATAACAATCGCTCATATATACCTGTGATAAATGCCAATGTACCCCCAGATACTCCTGGGATGACTTCTGCTACTCCCATAGCTGCCCCTTTTAGCATTATTTTAATCGTGTCTTTCATAAAAATATAGACAAAGGTACTAACTCATCGGTAGTTACGTTTTACATTTGTACTCTGAGATGAAAAAAACATTCGCCATCCTATTACTTGGACTAAGCCTTCTAATGATTTTTGACGGCTGTAAGGCTAAGAAACGGTATAGATATAAAGGGCCAAGTAGAGGATGCAATTGTCCGAATGGATAAAAAAGGAATCGACTCTTTTAAAACTGAGGAAATTTTCGGTAAAAGAAATTAAATATCCTTACTTTTAAATGATCGCAAACACTCGGTCAAGTGTAACAAGATAAAATCACTCAATTTCATAACCATTTGAAATTTCAGCGTCACTAGTGTTCCATAAGCAAACAAATTATCTCTATTCTTTGATAGAAATTATTTTCTTAGACTTTCGCGTCACTCTTATTTACACTAGAACTAGATAAACATTGCTTACCCTTGAACCTAAACAAGGATAAATGGTTAGTATACTATGGTACATCACATCACTATAATGGAGGCTCTATCCAGCACCTTACCAATACTAGATGTCCGTTCTCCTAAGGAGTACCAACAAGGCCATATTCCAAATGCCATAAACATCCCACTATTTTCTGATGAGGAGCGAGTCCAAGTAGGGACCACTTATAAACAGGTATCTAGAGAAGCTGCTATAAAGCTGGGTACTGCACTCGTGAATCCCAAGCTAATTGATTATATCAATGATTCTAAAAGAGTAGCTACAGAAGGTACCGCCATCATTCACTGCTGGAGAGGGGGAATGAGAAGTCAATCTTTTGCTAAGCATCTATCGGACAACGGATTCATAGAGCTAAATGTAATCACTGGAGGATATAAGGCATACCGAAATCACGTACTTAAAATACTAGAACTGCCAATCCAAATTAAACTACTTGGCGGCTACACTGGCAGTGGGAAAACATACATACTGAGTGAATTAAAAAACCTTGGGCATCAAGTTATTGATTTAGAGGGTCTTGCTCACCACAAGGGCTCAGCATTTGGTGGGATAGGTGAACTACCTCAACCCACGTCTGAGCAGTTTAGTAATAACCTGCACCAAGAAATGAGTGCATTGGACAGAGCCAAGGATATCTGGATAGAAGATGAAAGCTACAGTATAGGCACTGTGAATGTACCGCAACCTATACATACACAAATGAGAGCCACCAACTTAATTTTCTTAGATATACCTGCCTCAGAAAGAGCCGTGCACTTGGTCCAAGAGTATACTCAAGTAGGTGACCACCTACTGGCTGAATCCATTTTAAAATTAGCCAAAAGACTTGGCACAGAAAAAGTGAAATTAGCTTTAGGACTACTTTCAGAAAAAAATTATTATGAAGTAGCTCTCCTGTCACTCGTCTACTATGATAGACTATATGCCAAAGGGAAAAACAGAAAATCTACTCGTACAGTAACCACCATACCACTTCAGAATACACACCATTATGAGAATGCCTTGACTCTCTTAACACTTAACTTATGAACGAAATAAAACTAACACAATATAGCCACGGTGCAGGATGTGGATGCAAAATATCTCCGAAAGTGCTTGGCAAAATGCTACAAACAAGTATGCCAGCCAGTACGGATAAAAACCTACTAGTAGGTAATGACAGTAGAGATGACGCAGCAGTATATGACTTAGGTGACGGATCTGCAGTGATTAGCACTACAGACTTCTTTATGCCGATAGTAGATGATCCTTTTACCTTCGGTAAAATAGCTGCTACCAATGCCATAAGTGACATTTACGCTATGGGAGGAACACCTATGCTAGCCATTGCTATACTAGGCTGGCCCATAGACAAACTGCCACCAGAAGTAGCACAGCAAGTGCTGGAAGGTGGACGTGCCTCGTGTGCAGAAGCAGGCATTACGCTAGCAGGTGGACACAGTATAGATAGTCCTGAGCCTATCTTTGGCCTAGCAGTAACTGGCCGCGTAGATATAGCTAACCTGAAACAAAACAACACCGCCACCAAAGGATGTATACTCTATCTCACTAAGCCAATAGGTGTAGGCATATTTACCACTGCTCAAAAGCAAGGTAAGCTGCTCCCAGAGCACGAGCATATAGCTCCAGACTCTATGTCTAAGCTAAACAAAATAGGTCAACAACTAGCGGGCATAAAAGGGATTACCGCTATGACCGATGTTACTGGTTTTGGACTACTCGGTCACTTGACAGAGATCTGCGAGGGCAGCCAATTATCTGCAAAACTTAACTACAACAAAGTACCTATTTTTGATGAAGTAGCATACTATCTAGAGCAGAAGTGTGTGCCAGGCGGAACCACAAGAAACTGGGATAGTTATGGTGAAAAAGTAAAACTAGCTAACGAATCTTACCGTAATATCCTATGCGACCCACAGACAAGTGGAGGTCTACTTATAGCAGTAGAACCAGACTCTACCGCGGAGGTAGAAAATCTTTTAAAAGCACATGGAATTGATGCCCAGCCCTTCGGCGAATTGATGGAGCAAGATGAGTTTTCAATATACGTGGCGTAGCAGAGAAGTAAACTCTTTAGATTTCTAGCCTTTATAGTATCTTTGGATATTAAGTGACTTCTAACAATCAAACTTTCCCAAAAAAACATCAATCTGGCCTTATATTTATTGGTTACGTACTTGCTATTTTCGGCAGTATAATAGGCGTAGTAATTGGCTATACTCTTAAATCTAAACAGGCAGAATTACCCGATGGTAATAGAGCATATAAATATTCCGAAAATGATAGAAAGCATGGTCAACAGATTGCCACTATCACAGTAGTTATGTTCTGTATTGGATGGGCTTTAAAAATACTGAGTTAGTCCAAACTCACTTTTCTTTTCTTCGTCCTGAAGTGCCAGCGTAGATAGTTTTCCATCGTTACATCGAGCTTATTGGGATGTACATTATAGTTAAACCCTAGCCTATTTAAGAAAACAAGGTTCTCTCCTAACTTCACTTCATATCCTACTCTAGCTCCTATCATCTTGCGGTAATCATGCACTAGCGGGAAACTCTTATTCCCCACGCTATGATACAGCTGCTCACCCCACGGCCCCATATACTGATGACTATCCCAGTAATTTAGTACAAACTGATACTCCTTATGTGTAAGTCTTAGCACAGCTAATTGACCTACCCCGTCTATAATCCCATTTACCTTTTGATCACTCCTATCTTCATAAAATGCAGCATGTCCACTCATAAATAAATTGGTATGCTCACTAAAAAAGTGAGTGTACTCCAGTCCATAAGCAAAGTTGTATTCTACAGAATTAGGTGAACTGTTTAAGTCTATCTCCCCAGCACTGTGCACGGTTATCCCTTGAGCATTGAGACTTAATTTATTCTTTTCAGTATTGATAGGATTCAAGTACACATTGTAACCTGCTACGAATTGCTCATTTTTAGGATCATCATAGTATATCATATCGTGCCAATCTATCCACGCATCATATTCTAGGGTTTTGCCTGGCTTAGTGATCTGTATCCCTTGCTCAAAACGATCTGTAATTACTTTCTCATAATCATAAAGCGGCTCTATCATCCCATGCTGAAGTGTGCCATTCAAACTACCAAAAACTATATTGTGCCCAAGCACGCCGTCATATGTAAACTTAAAGTAGGGCTCAATACTACGAATCTCTGGATTTCCAAAATCGTATCTCACATTAAATCCCCCAAAGATTTGAGCTTTATCATTGAATGAATACTGCACGTACGGCATGGCATTAAACCCACCATAAGTAGACCCTTTATCAATAAGTGACAGGTACTCTACGTTACGGAAATACCCCAAATTATCAAAGTGAAACTGGAGGTGTGAAGAGTCTATACTCTGTTCATACTTATCATTATCAAAGAATGAATTTTCATACTGACCGTATATATTACTATACAGCAATACAAGAGTCAGAAGTGATATACATGGCTTAGTGCCCATAAAAAAGTGGTATATTTAGCTGCAAATAAGCAACTTTGTAACGTTATATCATAACACAGACTCTTGTGGCACGCACATTGAATTAAATTTATCCTAACAATTAAGAGATATGAACGCATTTAAACTATTACCACTACTAGGCTTACTACTGGTAGGTAGTGCATATACCGGCGAGAAATACAAGCAAGACGTTCTACGTACGACTAAGAATGAAGCTTTCACGCACGGTGAAGAACTAAGATACCGGGTACACTATGGCTGGATAAATGCCGCCGCTATCACTATAAAGGTAGATAATAAACCAACCGTAATAAATGGACGTGACACCTATAAAATAAGTGCTTACGGCAAAACCTTTAGATCATTTGATTGGGCATTTAAGGTACGAGACAACTTCGTAAGTTATGTAGATAAGAAGAGTATAGCTCCACTTAAATATTATAAAAACGTGCAAGAAGACAACTATAAGGATGAGGACTTAGTCTACTATGACCATGAGAAAAAATGGCTCAAAGGATCTCAAAAAAGTATGGAGATGCCGGCTTACCTGCAAGATGTAATCAGTGGATTATTCTATGCACGTACATTAGATTTTGCTAATGCCACTGAAGGTCAATCCTTCCCTATAAATATATACTTAGACCAAGAGATCTATGACCTTAAGTTTAAATACGTAGGGAAAGAAATGATCAAAACAGACCTTGGTAAAATAAAGTGCTATAAGCTCAGACCGCAACTCGTAGTGGACCGTGTATTCAAAGACGAAAACGATATGACTATCTGGATAAGTGCCGATGAAAACAAAATACCAGTGCGTGTAGCAGCTAAAATATATGTAGGTAGCGTAAAGGTAGACATCACCAAAGTCAATGGCTTGAAGAATGATTTTAGTAGTAAGAGATAAATAAGCTATCTCGCTAAAAGTCTTTTGTTTTCTTCTTTGAGTTGGTCTATAAGCTCATCTTTAGTATCTAGCAGGTTCTTTATCAGTTCTTTTTCATTGATCACGCCCTGATTTATTGTACCGTTCTTTTCTTGACTATTTTGAAAATTAAAAATATTCTTCTCACTGAAGCCTAAGAGTTCTTCTAAGGTACATTCAAATACATTGCAAATGTTTACCAATCGCTCTAGAGTAATTGAGCTCGTTTCAGCCTCAATGTTAGCATACATACGAGCAGATAAATCTAGCTTGTCTGCTACTTGAGTCATACTTAAGTTGTTTAACTCCCGAATTTTTTTTATCTTTATTCCAATGTTTAACGAGCCGTATGAAACCATATTGCAAATGTATGCAATTTAACTGCTTTAAAATGCACTCAAGTTTAAATCTTTTTACAGAATGGTAAAGGATTTTTGTAAAATGATAAAATTAATAAAAAAATTAAGCGTTACTGCAGTAGCTGTAGTATTGACTGCTAGCATTATGTATGCTGCACCAAATGTAGGCGGCGGTTCACAGTCTAATACAGATGCATTCGGCTGTGGTGGTAATTCAACTATAACAGGTCTTGGGCCAAAGCAATGCCCAGATGGCACAGGACAGATCATAGATGTGGTTTGTGGGAGAGTCCCTAATGGAACTATGGCCTGCGTTCAAACAGATTGCCCCTAACTTAAATGGGGTTCTTAAAAACTAAATACTGGGAAATAGTGACAAGTGTATCTATTTCCCTTTTGACAATTTCTTGTCAATCTCAAAAAACACAATTTGATAGAACAGTATATAATCCTATAGAAATAAATTATGTAATTCAAATTGATACAATCGAAAACATTTTTAAGATCAACAGTTCCAATCATTTAACAATACAAAGAGCTAACGGGAATCTGTCTCTTGTTAATCTTGACAAATACAAAGTAGTGAATTTTGATTATCGAAGTAATAGTATTTCCGAAGTAGAAACAATCTATAACAGAAGTTATTATGAATTTGGAAAGAATGATCATCCAATTTTTTCTGCTTTGATGGATGATACAATTCAGTATTATGTGAATCAATCAAGACTCTTTAAAATTTCATTAAATGATTCTAGCATTAATTTTATTGACGATTTGTCACTTTTTACAAACTTAAAGTTCAATGAAGTTATGCCTTATGAAAGTATTTTTAGTTATACCCCCGCCATAGTAGTTATGAGTGACTCTGCTATACTTATGCCTATTAGTCTGAAAAGTAATAACATGATTGGCCTATATAATTTACGTTCCAAAGAATTAAAGGTGCAGGCAATTGAGTATCCACATTTTTATTCTGAAATTAACTACCGCCTTCAGAACCATTATTCACTTTGTCAAAACCAAGAGAGAATATTTATGTCTTTTACACAAAAGCCATACATTTTTGAGCTTGATTTGCTCAATAATAATAATATTGACACTTTTGTTGTGAAATCGGCTCATGATACTTTGCCAGAAATTAAGTTTAAGAAAAAGACAAGTTTTCTTGAAAAATTCACAAGAACAATCCTTTATGACGGAAACTATAGAAGCTTAGTATTTAACTCATTTAAAAATCACTATTACCTTGTTTATTCTATCGGTCAACCAGAAAAGAATGCTACCGGGTTAAGAAATACGATAGAAGATAAAAGATTATCATTTATGATACTAAATAAGTCTTTTGAAGTCGTATCGGAGCAAATATTACCCAGCGGAATATTTAGTACAATTCGAATTTTTCCTACTAAGAATGGGGCATACTTATTCTCACCACTCCCAGAAGAGAACAGGAATAAAAACAAAAACATGATGCTAAAAACGACAATTAAATATGAGTAAGACGACAGTAATATTTCTTCTACTGTTTATTAGTAGTTGTACAATATTTAGAGAAAAAGAACAATTTAATAACGTAGTTGCTCTAATACAAGCACAAGGAATAACTGCTGCGGATGGCAAAGCAGTTATCATAAATAATAGGGCCTGTGGAACTCAATATTGTGGTAAACAATTATACGATCTAATCGAGTCTAAATTCCCATCAAAACAAAATGAGGGCTCTGTAATCTGGTTATACAGCTTAGAAGACTCCTTGTTAATTAACAGTATTGGTAAAGTTACTCATACCAACATAAAATATGTTAGCAGAAATGAATACGTAAAGTATGGAGTACTAAATTACAAGCACGCAGTAGTTACTATAAAGAATGAAAAAATTACAAAAATTGAGGAATTTAATAGTAATTATAAGTATCCTTAGCATCACTCTTGGCGTTTATTCTTGCCCTAAATCTTCACCAATCTCAGAGCTAGGTACACGATTTATTAATGATAATTTAACAAGTAGAAATATTAAAAGCGACTACGTCTTAGTTTTAACCCCCTCTGAATGTGCAAGTTGCATTCAAAAAGATTTAGAATTATTGATCATATTGGAAAAAGCCAAAAACATCAATGACTTTACCGTGGTTGCTCCAAGAAGTATGAACGAAGTTTTTACGTCAAAATTCAATAACATTAATTTTATTTCAATTTCAAATACGGAATTACAGCGGTACGGTCACATAGGCCACCTTGGCACTATTTACAAAATAACCAATACGCCAGAAGAAATAATTTTACCGCTTGAACCTCACAGTTCAAATATTGAATTAATAAGCTCATTTTGTAAATAATGTATCCTCAAGTAGAAATCTGGGGCAGGTTCTTTTCCACGTACCATATCTTTTTTATCGGATCTATTTTGACTTCCATTCTTGTCTTCTACTATTTCCATAAACGGGTCACGACGTTTTTGGATAAACTATATTTTACATCAGTTTGTATTATTAGTGGTGTTATTGGGAGCAAGTTTTTCTTTTTACTGGAAGATCCCGATAGTAACATAAGCTATGTTCTAGACTTTAAAAACGGCTTTGTTTTTTACGGAAGTCTATTTGGCACTATCCTTGCAATAGTTCTTGTTAACATAAAACACCGAGTCTATTTAATTGAAGATTTAGGCTGCTTAGCTTTAGCTTCCTCATTTGGAATGGTGCTTGGTAAAATGGGCTGCTTTTTAGCAGGTTGTTGTTATGGCTATCCTAGTGATAGTTTTTTTAGCCTGTATTTTCGTAGTTCAAACACATTTGCATATAACCCACATTTCCCTTTATTCCCAGTTCAAATATTAGATTCAATATTAAATCTAATTCTATTTTTTATCTTATTACGCCTTCACAAGCTAAAATATACTGGACTTTTTCTGTTCGGAACTTTCGGAATTGTATACTCAATTTTTAGATTCTCAACAGAATTTTTACGGGCGGATGTCTTACGAGGCTTTATTCTCAATGAAACAATATCATTGAGTCAATTTTATTCAAGTCTATTTGTCTCTGCTTCTATAATACTGCTGAATACAAACAACCGGTTGACTAAAACTAAAAGCTAGTATAACGTCCACTTCGCTTTTTAGATACATTTAACGCCTTTATTCAACTACCTAAACAGCGAAAACCTAAATAGTATGATAACCTTAAATTTGATCTGAGAGGTATTGACTCACATTAGTTTCCATGCCTGCTTTCACGTCTGACCAACTGCACTCTCTTAGTGAAATAGGATCTAACTCTAAATCAGCATCATCAAAATAAACCAATGAACGTATGATATGAGATATACTGGTCTTAGGGTATTTTTCTACGAAACATGCTAGAATATATTCTAATGTATGATGCTGAAGTAGCTCATAAATATCAAAAAAGTCTTTTTTGATACCACGCTGAGCACAAGCACTTAGCTTCATAGCAGCTATATCTTTTATGGAGACTAATCTCACTCCTTCACTTACTGTGAGTGCATCTATCAGTGGATATCTGTATCGAATTATGTCTACTTTTATTCCGTCTATGATTCCAGATAGCGAGGTTTCTTCTACCATGCTCCACTCCCAATCCATATTCGATCTATCGGCTAATTGCTCTAATTCTTCTTTTACAGTAGGTACACTAAAAGTAGCTTCAGAGAAAAGGTCCAAGTTTACTGAGATACGATGTCCGTAATATAACGCCAATGCTGTCCCTCCTACTAAGCTTGTGTCAGATAAAGAGGGCAATGCCATCACCTTCTTTAGTAATTCCAGAGTTGCGGGGTAGACTGACTGAGTTTGTAACATCTGAAATCTTGTTTATCTGCATTAAAAAAAACTGCTGCTAGTGCCAGTGTCTTTTCATCTAAATAGCGAGTTTGTAACAGCACCGATTTAATTTGTTCCTTCCCATAATAGCGTAAAGCCTGAATGATATCATCCAATGTACCTTTCATAAATACACGCGGAATTACCTGCGTCTTGTGCTCCTGAAAATCTAGCTTTTCACAATCCAAATCCCAAAAAAGACCTTTAGAAAACTGCATAATACAAAAATACACTATTCGCATAACACACTAAAACTTCCTTTTGAAAGTGCGGCTACCCACCTTACCTTTACGCCCTTTAAAATGAACTACCTCAACAGCGAAAATCTGAGCAAAGATCTCGGCGAGCGAATACTCTTCCAAGACCTTGACCTAAGCATAAACAAAGGAGACAAAATAGCACTAGTAGCTAATAATGGAACCGGTAAAAGCTCCCTACTCAAGATACTCGCACAGGTAGAGCAGCCTGATAATGGCATAGTACGCCTACGCAAAGGGATACGCTCAGCGTACCTCCCCCAAGAACCAAAATTTGACGATGGTACTATACAAGAACTAATAGACCATAGTAGCTCACACATTATGGCCACCATCCGTGCTTATGAGGCTTCACTAGAGGCACAAACACTAGATTACAATACAGAGACGCAACGCAACTTTGAAAATGCTTCTGCCGCTATGGATGAGGCTGATGCGTGGGATTTTGAGCGAAAGCTGAAAGAACTCCTGACCCGATTTACCATCACTAACTATGACCAGCAGATAAGTTTACTCAGTGGTGGGCAGAAGAAACGTCTTGCTATCAGTCTAGCCATACTTCAAAATCCAGATTTGCTCATGCTAGATGAGCCTACTAACCACCTGGACCTAGATATGATAGAGTGGCTAGAGAAGTACCTGAGCAACTCGAATATGAGCATCCTCATGGTAAGTCACGACCGCTATTTCCTAGACTCCGTATGTAATCAGATCATAGAAATGACTGATGGTAGACTGCAAAACTACAGCGGTAACTATGCTTACTTCCTAGAAAAGAAAGCAGAAATGGAGGCTGCCAGTGCTGCTGAGATAGGCAAAGCCCAACAACTAATGAAAACCGAGCTCGACTGGATGAGACGTAGCCCAAAGGCTCGTACGACAAAGAGCAAATCACGTATCTCCTCTTTCTACGATACTGAAGCTAAAGCTAAAAGTGGAAAGAAGACGCAGGACCTAGAACTCTCTGTGAAGATGACGCGTATCGGTGGTAAAATCCTAGAACTAAAGAAAGTTCATAAAAGCTTTGGTGATAATGTGATCCTTAAAGGACTGGATTACACCTTCAAAAAAGGCGAAAGAATAGGTATAGTAGGGAAGAACGGTTGCGGTAAGTCTACCTTCCTCAATATGGTAATGAATCTGGAACAGCCAGATAGTGGTAAGATCAATCGTGGAGATACCATCGTCTTCGGCTACTACAGCCAAGAAGGGATGAAAAACCTCAAGCCACAAAAAAAAGTGTTGGATGTGATGAAGGACGTAGCCGAGGTGATCACTCTGGCTAATGGAAGTACAGTAACCGCAAGCCAAATGCTGAATCTGTTCCTATTTCCACCACAGATGCAAAACCAGCTCGTAGAGAAACTAAGTGGTGGTGAAAAGAGAAGACTGTATCTGCTTACTGTACTCATGCTTAATCCTAATTTTCTCATACTGGATGAGCCTACTAATGACTTGGATATTCTCACGCTCAATAAGTTAGAAGCTTTCTTATCTGATTTTGGCGGATGTATATTACTGGTAAGTCACGACAGGTATTTCTTAGACCGTATAGTGGAGCATATCTTCGTGTTCGAAGGACAAGGAGAAATAAAAGACTACAATGGTAGCTATACCGAGTACAGACTAGATCAGGAAAAACAAGCTAAAAAGGAGAAAAAAGAGGCTAAACAAGAGGCTCTAGCTGCTGCTGAAAAGCCTAATTCTGATAAGAATGCGGGACAAGCTCCTAAAACCAAACGTAGCTTTAAAGAAAAGTACGAGTTTGAAACTTTAGAAAAAGAAATAGAAGAACTGGAAGTGGAAAAAGTAACGCTAGAAACTGAACTAGCAGAAAATGCCACTGATTTTGATATTATCTCTAAAGCTACCGAGAGACTGGGAACTGTGATAGCTGACCTATCTGCCAAAGGAGACCGATGGCTTGTGCTGAGCGACTTGGAGGAATAGGTGCCAAGCACCAAAGAGTGAAATTACAAAATCCAAAAGGGCTTACTTTTTAATATCATACTAATTTCATATTTTTACAATCATGAAAAAGTCTATCGCTATCCTCTTCGTTGTTTCTAGTTTTACTGTTTTTGCACAAAAAAGTCAAAAGGTGTTTAATCTTGATAACACTAAAGATACACTTTACCTGAATAAAACAGGAGTAGTTAACCACTATACCAATTGCAGAAGTGAGAACGATGATAGCACAAAATATGAGGACTTTAAACAGTCAATAAACTCAATAAACCGTGAGCTTGCAAGTTTTATAGGACAGAAAAAATTTGATTTCAGGACTAACGAGGATGCAGTAGCTCTAATGCATAAGTTCTATGTGAATCCAAAAGGAGAAATCGAATATTGTTCGTTCATTGCACGCTCCGTGTTAAGCAAGAAAACTACCCGCAATTATGCAAAGCTTCTCGAAGAATTTATTGAAGAAAGAAAAGTGAATTATGAGAGTGAAACTCCTTTCTTTATTTGTGGCCAATCTGCTTTTAGATTAAAGCAAATGTGATTCCTGTGCGTATACAGCAATTCAAATCACACTACTCCTCACTCAAAAATGAGCGAATAGACTGGTGCTTTATCCCTTGGTAACTGCTCTCGCCAAAAAACTCATCCATACTGAGTACCACTTTAGGATACTGGTCTTTTATTTTTAATAAATTGCCAAATTCTCGGTCTATAGTGCTCTGCTCTGCAAGTAAATAGCATACTTGGATGTACGTCCGTTTATTCCCTTTGGTAGCTACAAAATCAATCTCTAGGTTATTTAACTTGCCGATCCGCACATCATACCCAGTAGCCACCAGATGAGCATATACCGCATTTTCTAAGAGCTTTCCATAATCTGCCGTAAGGTTAAAATCTAATAGACTATTGCGTAAGCCCAAATCCTGGAAGTAGTACTTTTCCCCTATTTCAAAAACCTTCTTACCCTTTATATCTGTTCGTTTTACATTATGTATCAAGTAGGCACTCGTGAGGTGTGTGAGATATTCTATCACTACATTCACAGAAATATTTACGTTTTGAGACTTCAAAAAATCACTTACTTTTTTAGCAGATACCAAGCTTCCTATATTATCGGCCACATACATTACCAAGTTTTGTAAAAATTCTGTATTTCTCACATTATACCTCATCACTACATCCTTATATAGAATAGACTGGTTAATATTTTTGAGGTAATCAAAAACAATAGCTTCATCTAGCTTCAGATGAATCAAAAACGGTAGGCCACCAAACTTTAAGTACTTCTGAAAACTCTCTGAAATATCAATTAGTTTGTGAAATGAGAGGAACTCTGTATAGGTCAATGAGAATACAGGAATCTGTATATATCTGCCACTCAGAAAGGTAGCTAACTCTCCCGAAAGCATCTTAGCATTACTTCCTGTTACGTATAAATCTATATTGGGTTTACTATATAAGCTTCGCAACGCTCGCTCAAACTCCTCAACATCTTGTATCTCGTCTATGAAAATCGCATTATTACCTTTTGAAAGAATGCCTTTGAGATAATCCAAGAGGTCTTGATAGTTGACAATGTCCCTAAACTCATTTTGCTCTTTGTCTATGTATATGATGTTTATACTTGGGTCTTCTTGTTTCAGATGATCCATAATTTCATACATCAAAAAACTCTTACCAACACGCCGTTGACCTACTAACACCTTAATAATTTGCTTTCCTATGAAGGGTTTTATTCGTTCGAGGTATTTGGGCCGTGAGATATAGGAGTACATAATTATATTGAATACGTCTTAAACTTTCAACAAAAATACGTAAAGTTTTAAATACACACAAAACTTGCAGTAATTATACTAAAGTTTTAAGTACATGCAAAACTTTTTACAAATCTAATTCCACTCCAACGCCTTTCGCTCTTGCCAGTAGGAATCGGGAGTAACTTTCAAGTCTTTAATTCTTGCTATTTCATCTGCAGTGAGCTCAAAGTCATACGCTTGTAGGTTCTCACTCAATTGCTGCTTATTACTTGCTCCGCTTAGCACAATCTCCGCAGGGATACTGTCCATACAAAATCGCAAGGCTACTGCGTCTACACCCACTTTATATTTATCAGCCAGATCTGCAAGGAGTGTATAATGGGCCGAGTAGTGAGGATATTTCTCCAAGTCTGGAAATATCCGTCCGTTGGCGAGTGCTTCTTTTACAATTATCTTTCTATCATTCGGATAGCTATCGGAACTCGCTCCTGCCAATTCCGAAATACTTTGATCGAAGATATTATACGTCACCTGAAAGCTGTCGAATAACGCTTCATTCCCTACTTCAACATCCATAGCTAACCGCATTACTTCCTGCTGATTAGCACCCGTAGTAGTCAATCCTATCTTAATATTATGCGTTTTCTTGAGTTCATGTAATCGATTCAGTATTTCTACATTTTGCAGCACTTTAGTATCTAGTGTAGCTGAATGGATCTGATACAGATTAAGATTAGGTAACAACCCTTTTGTTACTTCCCACTGCTCATTGAGTTTAGCTAAGGAGTGCTCTTTTACTTCATGCTCTAAAGCTGTAGCCAAGAAATTCGCCACGTAAGTATAGCCCCATTTACTAGAGACTGCTACATCTGTACTCTTACTCTTCTTCAGCCATTGTATTACTAAGTCCTCTGCCAGACCATATCCCGGTGCAGTATCTAAGATTCGGATTCCCTTTGCATACGCAAAATCTAACAGCTCTTCACCGGCCTTGATAAACTTAATTAAATCAAAGGGTACAGATTGCTTCGCATCCTTAATATTGATGTACAGCGGCCTTCCAATAGCGGCAGTTCCTAGCCCTATTTTACTCATTATCAGATTTCTTACAGCTCTGCAGCTATTTTACTAGCATCTATAGAGTGATGAGTTACCGTATGTGATACCTCACCATTTTTTAGTATAATAATCTGTGGAGACTGATGAAAAACGCCCAAATGCTCCGCTATAAAATTAGACACTGATCTGTACGATAATAAATCTAGATGGTTGAAGTCAGCCTTACCGTCTATATGCTCGTACCCTTCTACTATTCTACTTTTAGCATAGGCACTTATCCCACACGTCAAACTATCCTTAAATATAATCTGAGGAGTTTCGTGTGACTTTGCTACGATAGCCTTTACTGCTTCGTCTGATGTTATTTTATTCCAACTTTCCATTTCTATCTTCTTTTTACTCTTAACTATATTAAACATACTTACAGAAACGTATCAAATCGCTCAAAATGACACGTATAGCCATTTGGAGTTTTAACTAAATAGTCTTGATGATCCGCCTCTGCCGCCCAAAACGTAGAAAACGGCTCGAGCGTAGTGACTGCTGCACCATCCCATCTTCCCGATTCATTTACGATGGCTATCACCTCTTCCGCTACCTTTTGCTCTTCTTCATTCTGAATGAAAATAGCTGATCGATAACTTGACCCCCTATCATTTCCTTGTTGATCTACGGTCGTAGGATTATGTATTCTAAAAAAAAAGTCTAGTATCTCTCTAAAAGAAGTCTGGTCTGCATCATACGTAACCTCTAATCCTTCTGCGTGGCCTGGATGGTTTCTATAGGTTGCGTTATCATTTTGTCCTCCTTGGTATCCTACTTCTGTATCTAGTATTCCTTTTCGGGTTCTGAAGAGGTCTTCCATTCCCCAGAAACAACCGCCTGCAATGTATGCTTTTTTAGTGTTCATCTTATTCTATTATGGTGTAACAAATCACACACTCCTAAGTTCGATATATACCAACATTACGAACTGCAAGATAGCATAGAGCATCCAACCTTATGTCGTGCCCATTCGGGACGTTTGGCATACCATTTTTCCATACTAGGCTGGTCATCATACGGATTTAGCAATAAATCATATAACTCTGCAACTACCTTATTGTCTCCTTTTTCTGCCTCCTCTATAGCTAGTTGAGCCATATAATTACGAAGTACATACTTGGGATTCACAAGTTTCATGGCCGTTATTCTTTCGTGCTCTTCAGTACCTTCGGCGGTAACATAGTCTACATACTCCGTATGCCATATCATCCAGTTTTCTTTGTACTTTGCAATCTCTTCTGCTTCTAAGTAACTTGCTTTCTGCACTATCTCCCAAAACTTTTCTGCACTACTATTTCCCACACAGGATAGTTCTCTGAAAAATATGGTGTAATCTATCTCAGACTTCGTCAAGCTCTCTTCTAGTACCTTAAAAAAATCTTTACCTATACTTGACCAATCTGACAAGCCAACCTTACTCGCCATCATCTCTCTGTACTTTATAGTATAGCTTAGTTGAGACGCTTCTAAAATCTCCTGAAGTGGAGCTACTTCTTCTATCAGTGGGTACATCGCATTAGCCAGCTGAGTTAGGTTCCAAAGAGCCGTATTAGCCTGATTACCAAACCGATATCTTCTATGCTGAACATCCGTAGTATTAGGAGTCCACTGCGGATCATACTCTTCTAACCAACCATACGGTCCATAGTCTATAGTAAGCCCTAAGATGGACATGTTATCTGTATTCATGACTCCATGCACGAAACCCACACGCTGCCAATGAATGACCATATCCATGGTTCTATTGACCACCTCTTTTAGAAAAAGCAAATAGGTTTCTTTACCTAGTTCGCCTAGCTCTGGATAATGGTGTTTTATGGTGTAATCAAAAAGCGTCTTAAGGTTCTTGGTATCTCCTCTGGCAGCAAATAGCTGAAAACTACCAAAGCGGATAAAACTAGGTGCTGTGCGACATACTACCGCTCCTATTTCGTCTTTGGGATTTCCATTGTACAATATGTCACGAGTCACTAAATCTCCCGTTTTCACTAAGGATAATGCTCGCGTAGTAGGCACTCCTAGATTATACATAGCCTCACTGCATAGGTATTCTCTTATGGATGATCTCAGTACGGCTAGTCCATCAGACCCTCTGGAGTAGGGAGTGGGTCCTGCCCCTTTTAGTTGGAGCTTCCAATTAGCACCATTCGCTTCTATTTCTGCTATATTGATAGCTCTACCATCACCTAATTGTCCAGCCCAATTACCAAACTGATGCCCACCGTAGCACATGGCGTACGATTTAAATCCATTGAACTTCTCTGCTCCACTCATTACTTTAGTGAAGTCTTCCTCGTTTTCTATACCCAGACCTAGCTCTTCTAAAAGCTTAGAAGAAACGTGAACAAGTTTTGGATTTTGGGGCATTTTAGTTTCAGCATATGAAAAACAAGCTTCGTACACCTGTCGTGAGAAATTCTCTTCCTCCCGGTCTGCTGGTAGTTCTTTAGAAAAGTGTGTTTTAATGTCTTTAGTGAGTATGTCTTTCATTTATTCTTTCTCTATTTTATCATTCTATTTACTTGTACTCTGCACTAATAAACCGACACTTTCAAGTGCTATTTAATGTTAGTACAATGATACGGGAGAGGTTTTACTCCAGAGCTATAATGAGTCTGACAATTCTATTAACTGTTTAAACTCTCACCTCTCTAGCATCTCCTGAAAAAGACCCCAGAGACTCGTTACCAACGAGTGTATTCGACTTTCAAAAGTATTCAAAGTAAGAATAAATGTTATTTTAGTTTATAATTTACTCTAAAATGTAAACTATATGAAAGAGAAACTAATAGGGAGACTACACCCGCTGTTCTAAGTAGCAAACTTGGGATAAGTAGGCAGTTGGCTCACCGCTATCTGAAGTTACTTCATATACTGGCCCTACACATACTGTAAAAGGCTCTTTAGAATTGAGGGTATTAACCCTAATCAGTCCTGCGTTTTCTTCTTTTTCTGATGTATCTGATAACGAGCAGGACTAAAAGCGGTATCGGCATTATACTCTAAAACTGATACCAAATAGCACTTGACGCGGAGCCATATATCTAGCAGGATTATTAGGTGGCGTGCCACTCTCTTCAGGTCCCAAGTACCTATCATCTCGCTGATCATTTGGCAAATCGTCACCTTGTTCCCAACCTCTTCCGGTTACAGGGTTGACTATCTGTGCATTCCTATTATTAAATAAATTTCGTGCTTCTAAGCTTATTGTGATTCCCTTTCTTTTTTTATTGGCAAAGGTCTTACTAATTTTGATATCTCCATTTATCCAAGGTGTCGCTCGTTCTTCTAAATAATTATTTAGATCAGACACATACTCTGGTCTACCCAGTGCATTATAACTCTCTAATATCTGAGGTGTATATCTAAGTCCACTTTGGTAGGATGAGCTGAAGTAGACCTGTAGGCCTTTCATCCATTTTCCATATATTTTCATAGTAGTATCAGGGGCTAATACTACCCCTAGATTAATATTCCACGGTCTGTCCCAAGCTAGATAGTTTTCTGAAGCCAGTGGAACTTCACCATTTTGCTCTATCTGCAGACTACTTTCTCTAGCACTATTACTCTTACCTTTAGCAAGCTGATACGCTACATTCGTAAATGTCCTTAGGTAGGAGGTCATTCTCCAGATCACATTCACCTCAGCACCTTGCACTTTAGCATAATCTTGGTTAATGTACATCGTCTTGCTTACTGGTCTTCCTGTCTGATCCTCCACTATCACTCTGCGACTGACTATATAGTCAAACCTATTATTATTATACGCTGCAAGTGTTAGCCCTAAATTCTTTTTTATTTGTGCCTTGAATCCTACTTCATAACTTACATTGACTTCAGGATTTAAGTCAGGATTTCCAAGAAAAGAAAGAAAACTTCTATCCTGATACTCCGGGTCTAATCCTGCATAAACAAAGCGTGGATGTGGTAGCCTCATACTGTGACTGTAATTAAAATACAGCACATTATTACTGGTAACAGGGAAGGATACATTTATCTTAGGAAGGAGTCTAGCCTTGTATCTCAGCCCCATTACCTTGACCGTATTCTTCACATAGTCATCTCTTACTTGGTCTATAACTGGTGCATTAGGATTAGCTATCGCATCATCTGCAAACTTACCTGGTGCCCAATAGTTAAAACGCATACCTAGACTTGCTATGATGCCCTTATAAGTGATCTTATCACTAAAATACAATCCACCATTATTAGGCTTTACTCTCCATATATCATTACTGCTACCTATGCTGATACTGGCAGTACTACTGCTGTCATTAATCTTAATAGGGGCACCTACCCACGGACGCGTTACATCTACCCATTGATATTCATTTAGCTTTTGCTCCCAGCCAAAACTGATTTTGTGTGTTTCATTCTTTGGATAGTACCTGAAGGCTGCCTTAATAGTATACTCTCTAGCAAAGTGGTCATGCCACGTAGAGCTGATTCCTCCGTTATTGATTAGTCCTGGGCCAGGAAGCACAAACTGTATGAGACGTCCTGGGTTAAATATCTCTATAGGATCTGTCACTATACTTTCTTCATCATACACTTGGTCTACACTTCCTGATCTGAAAGGTCTCCCATTAGCATCTGCTCGTAGGTTAGTGAATAACCTACCAAGAGATAGTGTACCTACCAATCTTTCACTAAGCGTCCTGCGTATATTTAAAGCAGTAAGGTTAGACTGATGTGTATACGTAGTGGCATTATCTAGATTTAAACTTCTATCAAACTGAAAACCAGGTGCTAGAATAGCATCAAAACCTACTATTTGCAAACTTCTAGTATTCTGATTTATACTAAGACTGTGCTGATTTGTTATCGAAATTTTAGTCTTTGAGTTTAACTCATGACTTAACTTAAAGGTATGTGTAAACTGATTCGTCTGACGTGGAGCCCACATACTGTCATTATCTGAAAACAGTGAACTGTGCAGCTGATTAGCTGTAGCTCCAAAATAGTCATCTGTAAGATTCAGCGTAACATTATTAAAGAAATAAAACTTACGGTCTTTTATTTTTATCTTGCCACCCACGGATAGTTCACCTATGTCCGTATTCCAGCCGGAGCTAGGATTCCCACCGAAATTATCTCTCTGCCAACTTCCTGCTATTTCAAATTTTTCGGAACCTTCTTTTATAGTAGTACTAATAACACCAGCGGTACCTCCATCATGTTCAGCACCTGCACCACCTGTGATAAGCTCTAGTTCTCCTATGCTACCACTAGATACCTGTACCCCGAAACCAGTACCTGCTAGTGGATCTTGAGCACTGATATTATCTATATTAAAAGAGGTCTCATACACTCTAGCTCCTCGTATCTGAATGCCGTCAGGAGTTTTAGATACCCCAGCTTGTATAGCTATCACTTCCTGTACATCTCGTACATTCATATCCGCTATATCTTTTTTGTCTAGTGTGATGCTACTCTTAGCATCATCCAGCTCTATCACCTTCTTCTTGCCTACTACTTTTACAGTTTCAAAAGTATTGGCCTGAGAAGTCATTTTTACATTTAATAATGTAGGCTTATTCCCTTTGATATCAATATCATTATATAGCTTCTGCTGATAGCCTATGAATGAAATGTTTACGGTATACGTTCCTGGCTTTATATTCTCAATGATAAACCGTCCGTCAGGCTCAGAGATCGTAGCTCCGTAAGTGCCGACTATGCGTACATATGCTCCTACTAGTTTCTCCCCACTTTCCTCATCACTTAGCACACCCTGGAGAGTGCCTAGCTGAGCAAAACCCACTAACGCTAATAAAAGAGTGAATATACTACCAGTTAAACGCTTCATTCAGTACTTTATTTATTACTTGATTTTGGTTAGATTTTGTCTTATTGAGCTTATGCAGCTCAACCGTAAAAAGTACTAGATTCACATTACCTGCACTATTTTTTCTTCTAATGGCTATCGTATTAGGACCTTGCCATCCCCCACTAGGAGTGAGTTCTGCGGTATAAAACACCTCTGCATCTACCGCTGGATAAAATGGATCAGCAGCTAACAGGAAGTTAGCAGGCTGTAAATCTGGATAATCCATATCACTACTTCTAGCAAAGCTATCATTTGTAAAAAATGCTTGTCCCTTAGCTCTACTCAAACTGTCTATAGACAATACTCCTCCTATAATGCTAAGATCTACACCGGTGGCGAATGCTGTAGAAATAAGCACTTTCTTATCACTGTCTATCAGTGCTTGTATAATAGGTGCTGCAAAATCTAAAAGAGTGCCGTCTGCTCCTGTAAGTGGATTAGTCAAATTAGCTTCATCAGAATGAAAAAAAACTTTATCATAATTAAGAGCAAGTAGCTTAAAGCTAGGCTCCCAAAAACGCGGCTGATTTAAACTACCATTGCCTGCGTAGTTTATAAAATCTGCTGAGGCATAATTGTCATTCACTAAAGACTCATACTCCTTAGTGATGGAACCATTATGCCCACCTACCACGAGAAGGTCTGAAGACTGACTGTGCACAAAGATAGTAGCTGCACTATCTACTTCACTCTCAGCGTTTGCTATATCACTCACCTTAAGCTGGATTATATTATCTCCATTATTCACAAAACCATCTATGAGCACCGCTGGCTGGCCTGCTAGACCATAATATACTCCTGCTTCTCCAGCTCCTACTTTAGTAGGGTTACTCGGCATCACAGAGAGTAGCTTTTGATTGAGATCTATTTCTTTCCAGTCGCCGTCATTGGCACGGATATATCCTTTTTTTAAAGTACCTATTCCGTCAGGATCTTCCACTGAGTATCTAAAAGTGATTACAAGATTAGTAGTATCTATAGGAAGACTCTCTTTATCTATAGTTACCGAGGGAGGTGAGTTTTTAAGAGGAACTAATAGATATGCGGGACTAGGATCTACCACGCCTTCATCATCTATAGCTCTGACATAAAAATCGATGTCTGTGGAGTCTTCATTCGGGTTTATTTCAAATAAAAAGACACTATCCTGAGTCTGTGTTCGAGTCCACTCGCCTTCATTTACCTTAAACTCGTAGTAAGCCACATATCCGTCTATATCTGTACCAAACCAACTAAGGCTTACCGTGCTATTCAGACGTGCATTGCCTATGAGATTAATCTCCTCTATGCTCAGTTTAGTATCAGGAGCTACATTAGGTAGTTCCTCTCCTGTTTTACACGAAAAGATAAAAACAAAAAGACCGAGCACTAGAGTGCTCAATCTTATGTTCTGATATTTCAAAAAACTCCTATCCATTAAAGTTTCACAAACTTCGCAGAAGCTCTACGTCCTTCTTTGCTTGTAAATTCTATGATATAAATACCATTAGTTAATGCACTTACATCTACTGCAGTACTTGCTAGTAAAGCAGATTCAGCTACCAGTCTACCTTCTAAGCTTCGCACTCTTAACGTACCCTGAGCATTATTATCTATAGTTACATTGATCACAGAAGTAGCTGGATTAGGATAAAAACTCATGCCTAACTCCTTAAAACTCTGTACAGACGCTATCTCTGGATAATCTGTAGAATCTAGCTCTACACTAAAACCTACTAGGTCATCATTATTCCTTGGCTTAAGAGCGTACTGGTTAAATCCATAATATATCACTCCTATGATGGCGTCCATATCCATCTCTTTAGTAGCCTCTACTACTGGCACTTCCATAAGACCATCTATAAGTGCAAATGTGTCATGTGCAACAACTGAAACCCATAGAGATGAGTTATTATTTCCATTTTTTACACCGGACTGTACTTTAGTACTATTAGCGAAAGAAGCTCCTGTATCGTTAGCTACAGTCCACTCACCAAATGGATTTAACCTTGGATTCGATATTTTCACCTTACCACCAGTATTAACCATTTTCACTAGCATACTCTCGTATTTTTCTAAACCTCTATTTAGTCTACCTATACTATCACTCACTTCTACTTCTACAGGTATGATGTCTGCAATATTCCCTGTTTTGATAACGGATGATACTACTAGCTGAGTGAATCCGAATGACTCTTCTACTATACCCGTAACTTCCACTTCTTGACTTCTCCATAAACTTGATAAATCTGCACTACCTGTAAGCTTGATACCACCCCACTCGGTAGCATCTTTATCTTGCATATAGATATCTTCTAAGTCATACGGTTTTGCACTGGCTGTGATATATCCTTTTACGGTAACTTCTTGGTCTCTGTATGGACTAGCATCAGATGTAGGGTCTAATACGTACTGTAAATCTACGATAGTCAGTCCATTATCTCTTACCGTATAAAACGATGTAGCACCAGTTGCACCAGACGCTGTAAACGGTGCATAGCTTGAATTGCCATCATTATCTGTAGCCTTAATATAGTACTTTACGATAGTACCATCTGTGTGTGCAGGGATACTCCCTTCGAACTCATCTGTAGTCCCAGACTTAAGCGTAAAAGCTACTTCTGTAAATGCTGTGTTGGTCGCATTTACGTCTGTAGTATAGTATAGTTTTTGATCATCCACAGTTCCGTTAAAATCTATAATTTTAGCTGCAATAGATATTACATCCGCACTAGCTGGCACTAGAGGAGTTCTAGTCACCTCAGTGATACTAGGAGGCGTATCGCCTACCTTATAGTGACTCGCTAGAAATGGATTCAACTCATACCCTCTTCCTGAAGGATTACCAGAGCAACCATTTTCTGAATGAAGTACAATACCTGAAAGTGACTCATACTTAGTACCCACTATCGGTGCTGAGAATTCTCCTTCAGTCTGGGGACTACTAGGATTTACTAATGGTCTAGTGGCTAGTTTCTGTACTACAAATCTATCGGATACATTAATTAAGTTTCCATTTTGATCTGAGACATCAAAACTCACTCTATTCCCACCAAAATTACTTACGGCTACTACCGTCACATTTTTAAATGACACATAAGAGCCTTCCCACTCCTCACCACTTTCATACTTATTCGTACGTGTGTTATCATTTAATAAGCCCATATTTATAGTATCTGCTGCTGGTGCTGTAGTAGTACTTAATACAGTTACGGAAGAATTATCAGAAGGAAACAACTGGGTTTCTCCTTGGTAATTACCTACAGTACCAGTTATTTTCACTACCATACCTGCTACTAAATTATCTAGTGTAGATACTGGCTGATTATTACCATCACCATCTTCATAAACACCGTGTATCTGCATCCCTGCAAAAGCTCCCATCACTCCGCCAGCTGCTGTATCTAAGATATGAACTCCGGGTCTATATCCCCCATTTACAGATCCGGAGGAAACTTCTGTAAGTCCACCATCGTGCAATACTACACCTACTGTGGTCACCAACTGCCCGTCATAGGCACTTAAGTCCTTACAATCTGCCAAGTCAGTGGAACTTACAAACTGAATATCCGATACGGATACAGTCGTCTGTGCTTGAGTAAAAAGGATAGAAAATAATCCTAAAGTTAAAACTAGTACTTGTTTTTTCATTTTGTGTTTGTTTTTAAAATCTTTATTTGATGATGGCAAACTTGCTTTTATACAGTTTGCCTGTGTCTAAATCTTTTACGGTAAATATATACACTCCTCTAGCGAGTATCTGAGTATTTTCTGTAAGTAAATCCCAAGCGTGCTCTCCGCCACTAAATACGTTTTGTGCTGGGTCCTCTGCACCAAAGGTCTGACTCCAGCGAATATCACTGCCATCATACTGTGCATTATGAATAATTTGGTCTAAAAAGTCTCCAGCTACTGTGAATACTGTGATTTCACAGTTAGCAGGTAGATTAGCAAAGTAAAGTTTACGACTCTGCTCCTGAAAGGTACTCGTACCTTCCCAGCTAGCTCCAGCATAGTAAGGGTTAGGATATGCAAAGGGCTTATTTTCAGAAAGGTTTTCGTTCACTGGCTTACCCGCAAATGCTCTAAAATTATTAGCCAACGTACTGCTCTCTAAGCTCTCCAAATTACTCTCTTCATTCCCTCTATCAAAAGAAGTAACCGATATGGCATACTGCCACCCATTGAGTACATTATCTATAGTGAATTTATACATGTACTCCGTCTCATCTCCGTCAAAACGAACAGGATCCGTCAGTCTCACAGGTACAAAACCCGTCTCGTAATTGAAACCATTATCTTTAATATCGTATTCTGCTATTTTAACCAAATCACGCTGTAGGTTAGGTACATTAGTGACATCAAAACCAAGCTTAGTCATATAGAGTCTATATCCTTCAAAATCTTTAAGTTGACTGATAGGATCTACACTTTCTTCTGCATTATCGGCCCAATATATTTCTATCTTATTTTCTGAAGTCAACACCTTAGTCTTAGGTATCTCTGGCGGTGCTGGCAAAATAAAACGCGTAATAACTCCGTCTCCATCTAAGTCTTCCCCTTGATCTAAAGTTCCATTAAAATTAACGTCTTCACCTTTATACGCTGTCTGAGCCCAGTTTGCATTCGCTAAGAATATACTCTGCTGAATTTTGTTATTAGCACTGTTCGGGTTCCCATCTTCTTTTTTTCTACCAAAAATAAATGCGTAACTGACTTTTATTTTGTCTCCTGGTTGCACATCGTTAAATGGCCCTACAGAAACTAAATCAGAACGATTACCTGGTTCATTTAATTGAGATTGATAACTTCTCGTACCGCAGCTAGCATTGGTAGTATTATTTGCATTCCAGCACGGATGATCATTCAGACCAGTGGTCATTTTCTGGTACCGCGTATTGTCATTCGTAGGTTGGAAATAGATAGGATCCGAGGTACTATTAAACTGCCAAGAATTATAGTGAGCATTAAAACGAGCATTAGCCTCTGGATGCTGGAACCCATTTTTATCTTCTGCTCCTAAAAACTTTTGTCCTACGTAGCTATCTGTAAAACCTACATCTCCTGAGTTATCATAGCAGTACGCCAAGTTCAGACTGTCAAAGTAACCGTTAGCTCCTTTATTATAAAAAGCTGCACCTCCACTACCTGCGGGAGTCACATTAATATTACGCACTACGGTATTGGCCCAAAGTCCGAAAAAAGCACTATCAATGGTGTTGGGTCCTATGTTTTCTATCTCAAAATCTAGAATCACAAAGAAGTCACTAAAACTATAGTTCCAATTATAAGTACGCGAATTCACCTTAACATACAGTGGAGTGAGATGTCCACCAATCTGTGTCTGTGTGCCTGGTACAAAGATGTTACTATCCGAATACTGAGCTACAAAATCTTGATGTGAAATAGCATCAGGACTGTAAAAAGGACTATTGCGAAGTGAAGACTGCTCTGTAAGCAAATCACCTTCTTCTGCATAAAACTCAAAACCAGCTGAACCTGTACTGTATCCTTGTGGAGCGTCTACAGATGCTGTACTTACAGCTACATTACTCCCATTTATGAGTCCCCCAAACCAGATACCACTTTCGAAAATATGCTCTATCCCACTACCTGCAGGATATTCTGCGGATGGATTTCCAGAACCATCTCGGTATCCTCTAAAAGCATTTCCATAGGTGCCAGAATTGGACACATTTAATCTTACGTTGGAGGAGTTTGTGGTTTTCTCATTGAAAGTTTGTGCTGACGCACAAAAACCTACTACTAGGAAAGTCGCAAATACTATATACTTCATTAGCTTATACCGATTGCAAATATACTGTGCCTTATGCGGTCTAATGTTAATTGAACTTAAAATTTAGGCTTAGGCTTAGTCACAAAAACAGACTTGATATAATTAGGCTCATAGTAAGCAAGATCTACCACTTCTTTTTTTGCCCATTTTATTAGAGCCTCCTCCAGCAAATTGTTGGCATAAATTCCTGAAAATGAGTGATATAATATATTTTCTGAAGGGAATTCATCCATCCACTTAGCTGCACCAGATCCACAAACTATCGTTTTACCATGCACGTAGTCCACAGCCAGTTGTTCATCTATTGTGATAAACTGCTCATCTACTAAGGCGTTTAACTCTTTATCAAAAACGCCAAGATACGCATCCATCCTGCGGGCATCTATAAGTGTAATCAGCCTATCTGCCTCTGGATACTTCCTCAGTGCTTCTGCCGCCTGAGCATATAATGTAGAACAAGCTATAAGTGGCAAATCCCCTCCAAAACAGAGCCCCTTAGCTAAACTGCATCCTATGCGAAGTCCGGTATAAGAGCCTGGACCACCACCTATGACTACTGCATCAAGTTCATTTATTTTATACCCAGACTTCTTCAGTACTTCATCCACATAACTGGCTAAGTAGGTAGAATGCGAATTTTTTTCTTGGATAGATTTTTCGGCAATAATTTCTGTACCGCTAGAGACTGCTGCAGAGCATACATCCCCTGAGGATTCTATGAGTAGAAATTTTGGCAATATTTTCTTAGTTAATGGATAAATTAGTTGACTTCTTTAAAATTATATTCCACTAATTTTACTTTTCAACCCTTTAACTCTTCTACTTTTTTCACTCTCTCATATGCCCAAGACTCATTAAACGGCACTTGCCATCTTGTTCTCAGATCTGAGAGAATACTTATAGTATTATCCAAAAATATGGTATCCTCTTGAATCAAACCGCTTCTATACGCTTGATTGATATCCTGCATTTTGATGATTCGTACGTCTTCGTTTTGAAGGAAGGTAAGATTCATTCTATTGAATAAATCTAGCTGCAACTCTGCATCTATTTGCTGAAAAATAGCTGTAGCCTTATCTATAGAGCAACCACTGGCCGCCTCTATCTGCTCATCTACTCCGAGTACCAGTAGCTGATTCTGAAATACATCAAAATCTGCTTTTAGCTGATTACCATGTGCAGCCCAGCTCTCGCAGAATACTGCAAGCTTAGCTTTGGTCTCTGCTATCTCAGTTGCAGTTAATTTTCTATTGGCTACGTATATCCAGGTACGTCCGTTTCCTTGTAATGATGGGAACATAGTACAAAGATAAGGGAACAAAGTGCCAATAGTCAAATTCTAAAAACCAAAATTGAAAGAACGAGTATAAATTCAAGTTCAAACTCAATATATTTTAAGAACCAGAAATTCCACTAACAAAAAAAGCTAGGCCTCTCGGACTAGCTTTTCTGTATAGTTACTACTTGAAGTTTTACATCAGATCAAATCTGTCTAGATTCATCACCTTATACCAAGCTGCTATAAAGTCTTTAATGAATCGCTCATTGGCATCAGCACTGGCGTATACCTCTGCTACAGCTCGTAACTCTGAGTGAGACCCGAAAACAAGGTCCGCTCTAGTGGCCGTCCATTTCTGCTTATCCGTTTTGCGGTCTTTCCCTACGAAGTATTCCTTAGTATCTGACGTAGCTTCCCACTTGGTATCCATACTGAGTAGATTTACGAAAAACTCATTGCCTAGCTTATCCTTTTCTATTCCAAGCATTCCTTTTTGCGATCCGTCATAGTTGGTGCCGAGTGAACGCATACCGCCGAGCAATACCGTCATCTCTGGAGCAGTGAGTGTAAGCAGTTGTGCTTTGTCTACTAGTAGTTCCTCAGTAGTAAGTTTATATCTCGTTTTGAGGTAGTTTCTAAATCCATCTGCCATAGGCTCTAGTAGTGCAAATGAAGCTATATCCGTCTGCTCTTTGGTAGCATCGGTTCTTCCTGCATTGAATGGTACTTTTACCATAACACCTGCATTGGTAGCGGCTTTTTCTACTGCTGCACTACCGCCGAGTACGATAAGATCTGCTAGAGATACTTTTTTAGCACCTGACTTGGCGTTAAAATCTGTTTGTATTTTTTCTAACACCTTCAATACCTTCTGAAGCTGCAAGGGATTATTTACTTCCCAGTCCTTTTGTGGAGCTAGACGAATACGAGCACCATTGGCACCACCACGTCTATCTGACTCTCGATAGGTAGATGCCGAAGCCCAAGCTGTAGACACTAACTCACTGATAGTTAAACCTGAGTTAAGTATTTGGCTTTTAAGCGAAGCTATATCCGCCGCATTTATTTTAGCATAATCTGCCGTTGGTACTGGATCTTGCCAGATTAGGTTTTCTGTAGGTGCTTCTGGTCCTAAGTACGTAGTATTAGGTCCCATATCGCGATGTGTTAACTTGAACCAAGCACGTGCAAAGGCATCGTCAAACTTATCTGGATTTTCATAAAAATCACGCGATATCTTCTCGTATACAGGATCAAAACGCATAGACAAATCAGTAGTCAACATAGTAGGTGTATGTGTTTTGGCAGAATCAAAAGCATCTGGAAACATCATCTTAGGATTAGTAGCTACCCACTGATGTGCTCCTGCTGGACTTTTGGTAAGCTCCCACTCATGCTCAAAGAGACTATAAAAATACTGATGACTCCACTTGGCAGGCGTACTCGTCCATATTACCTCTAAACCTGAAGTGATAGCGTCAGCTCCTTTACCTGACTTGTACTTACTCTTCCAGCCAAAACCTTGCTCTTCCATACCTGCCGCTTCTGGCTCTGCTCCTACGTTAGAAGCTGGACCAGCACCGTGTGTTTTTCCGAGTGTATGTCCTCCTGCTATGAGTGCTACCGTTTCTTCATCGTTCATTCCCATTCTACCAAAGGTCTCACGGATATCATTGGCTGCTAGCAGCGGATCTGGATTACCATTAGGTCCTTCTGGATTCACATAGATCAATCCCATTTGCACAGCTGCTAGTGGGTTTTCTAGTTCTCTATCTCCCGTGTATCGCTTATCATCCATCCATTTTTCTTCTGGACCCCAGTACACATCTGTATTTGGTTCCCACACATCTTCTCTACCTCCGGCAAAACCAAAAGTCTTGAAACCCATGTTTTCTAAAGCTACATTGCCCGTGAGCACCATAAGGTCTGCCCACGAAATCTGCTTACCATACTTCTGCTTGATAGGCCATAGCAATCTGCGAGCCTTGTCTAGATTAGCATTATCTGGAAAGCTATTGAGCGGAGCAAAACGCTGCTGACCTGAGCGAGAACCGCCTCTACCGTCACCAGTGCGGTATGTGCCTGCACTGTGCCACGCCATACGAATAAAAAATGGGCCATAGTTATCATAGTCTGCAGGCCACCAGTCTTGCGACTCTGTAAGTGCCGCATTTATATCTTTTTTTAGTGCGAAGTAGTCCAACTTCTGAAACTCAGTAGCATAATTAAAATCTTCATCCATAGGATTGGACAAGGAAGAATGCTGTCTGAGAATGCTGACATTGAGTTGGTTTGGCCACCAGTCTGCGTTACTCGTAGCTATTTTATTAGAATAGTTTTTTTTGGTAGCACCAGAGTAGCCATCTGCGTCTGCTGCCTTATTACCACAACTAGCGAATAGAACGCCTACTGCGACAATACTGCCTAAGATTATTGATTTTTTCATTGTATTTTGGTTTTTAAATATAATTCAAAAGTACCCACACCAGGTCTTAGGCGTTCATTGCATTTTGTGATAGTGGTATTTTTGGGGGATCAAACTCACCCCAACAGCTATCAGGACAAAGAAGATTTACCCCGGCGAACAAAATCAACTTCTTTAGATAGCGTTGTCTTATACAGATTAAGTCATCAAACACCTGGACTATTCTGATTCTATATCACCAATTTTGTCGTTATAAATTCCTGCCTGCGGCAAGGCAGGCTATATTTACGCCTAAAAATTGATGTGCATTTCTCAAAATACTCTCACGTTCTTTAATCACTCAGTCCGCATTACAGCTGATCTGTGAGCAGGGGAAAAAACAAAGCAAAACTGGATGACCCTTCTTATCCGACTATCCCACAATAAAGATTATCTAAAAAAGCTAGCCCATACAAACTAGCTCATCTCTAATACTATTGGTTAGAGTCTATCTTTATAGTGAACTCCCCACTTCCACATTGTCTACAGAGCCGCCGCTTTTTACTACTAGACCTTTCATTTCTGGATTACCTAGATAAGAGATATTTCCACCACTTATAGCAGTTGCATCCAGGGTTTTACTTACGTTCAGCTTTGTCCCTGCTCCACTTTCTACCTTTGCAGTACAGTAATCTACTAGCAGTTCGTCTGCATTGACATCTGACCCAGATTCTGACTGTATATTTAGTTTGGCACACTTACCTTTCAGAGTGGCATCAGAACCAGATTGCACGAGTGCACGGCAATACGTTGTCTCCATACGAGCATCTAAGACTGAACCTCCAATAACGTATAATTGCTCTATACTATCTGCTATTATCTCACCCGTACACGATGCGTTCTTTAAAGTCAGCATAGACAAATCCGTGTAGTGAATGGTGACTTTTATGGGTCCAGTTTTACCGAACCCCTCTAAGTCAAAACCCAAGAACCCGTCTCCAGAAACTTTGACACTCAGTTTATCTAACCAAACTTCGTCCATTTCCACTTTCACCATCTGCTCATCGGCTTTCACCAGTGTACATTCTATATTATCCCTCAGGTTAATTTTACTGAACGTGGCTAGATCGTAGGTTTTCTCTACCATGTTACCCGATGGCTTGATAAACGTCTCGGCCAGTTTAGATTTAGCTCTACCCATCCCGATGGCTATTACGATCATAACTAAGAGTACTCCTGCTGATAGTATTATATTACTTGTCTTCATTGTTTTTTGATTTTATAAGTGATTGTATATCTGATATCTTGTACCCCAACATCGTGAGCTTATTTATGAACTGTGGCACTTCTTTGTCTAAGAATTCCTGTTTTTTGAGGTCTAGTGTTTTCTGTTTGGCTTCCTCACTGAGGAAATAGCCTATGCCTCTCTTATTGTATATGATCTCTTCTTGTTGGAGGAAATTATACGTCCGCATAACGGTGTTGGGATTCACCTGAAAGTCTGATGCTAACTCTCTTACAGACGGGATTCGCTTATTGGCTTCCCAGCTATCTGTAAGTACTTTTTCGCAGATCATATCTGCTATCTGGAGATATATCGCTCGTTGATCGTTATACTCCATTACAGTTCCCTTTCTTTAAATTTAAAGAACCCTACTGACAGAAAAAACAAGACTAAGAAACTTTTCATAACCGTTACAGCTATTTCCGTACTGCCAAATATATCATCCATACCACTACCGAAAGTCGAGCCATTGATCACCCAGCTACCCGAAGAATTACTAGATGCTATCTCACTAAAATCGAACATTTCTGCCAGTGAAACAGTATAGATTGAGAAAAATAAAAACGTCACGACAAAGAATAACATTGTTTTAAAAAAGGCATTGCGTTTGAACGCTGCCGCTCCTGCTAAGAATATGATATTGCCTACAAAATACTGTTTAAATGCCTCGCCCATTTCTGGAGCATTGAAGATACCGCCTTGCACTTGCATACCTAAATATCCCAATGAAGACAAAAGAATCGCTCCTATGGTAATTGTCACAAAAGCCATAAGTGAATACATCACGCTGGTAAAAAGCCACGTAGAAATAAATTTCTCTAGAGAAGAAGCAGGCAACGTCATCAGTTGATACCCAGTCTCGGGCTTGTTAATCTCTGCAAATGCCATACTACTCACTATGATACCACCTATAAGGTAGGTGAATAATGCGTATTGATTAAATTGAGATATCTGTGCAGTACCACCGTTGAGGATATTAGCAAGAGATAGCACTAAAACTACTCCTGCTCCTATGGCCATCCCTACTGCATACTTTTTGCCGCTTACTAGAAAGTGCCTTTTGAGCAGTAAGCCGAGTCTTGTTATATTAAATTCCATATTCTATTCGTTTAAAATGTTAGTGATTTGATTGTTTTTAGAAGTCACGGCATTGAAGAGTATTTCTAGATCTACTAAAGACTCTTCTCCCGTTTTGTTTTCTTCTATCACGCGTGTGCCTATTCCATATTGTTCTTCATAAAGAGCCGGTTGATCTGATTCGCTAGGCTGATTCACCAGTTTGAAACTCAGTTTCTCTGAGATTTCATACAAACTCTTATTCAATAGTAATTTGCCCTCGTCTATCACCACAATACTGTCTATGAGCTTCTCTATATCTGCTATTTGATGTGTAGATATCACAATACCTCTATCATCTGCTATGAATGAAGTTACCACTTTCCTAAAGGCGGTTTTAGATGGGATATCCAGCCCATTTGTAGGTTCATCCATCAGCAGCCAGTCTGTCTGCGTAGCTATACCAAAGGCAAGAAACACCTTCTTCTGCTGACCGTGAGATAGCTGGTGTAGCTTATTCTGTGTTTTCAGGTCAAACTCATTCATTACTTTATCAAACAGTTCTCTAGAAAACTTAGGATAAAAAGGAGCATTCATTTTAATGAAGTGGTCGATGTTCACTTCAGGTGCAGAGATCTGCTCTGGTAAAAAAAAGATCTCAGCGAGCGTAGATGCTTTCCTACTAGCACTGAGCACTCCATTCACTTCACAGCACCCACCTTTTGGGTAGAGTGTGCCAACGGCATTTTTGAGCAAGGTGGATTTACCTGCTCCATTTTTACCTAATAAACCATAGATGTGGCCTTTCTCTAAAGTAAGGTTTAGCCCGTCAAACATCTGCTGATGCTTGCGGTAAAAGAATTGGAAGTCTTTGAATTGTATCATATTCGTTCGTTATTTTAGTGTATTAGTAAACTAGTACACTGCAATAGTAAGATAGAATTTTGATATCAAGCAAGAAAAAGATGAAATAGTTTTGGAATGAGTGCCTCCTTGTTGAATTCTCGGTAACCTAAATGAGTGGACAAGCTATTGAAGCAAAGCTTTAAAAAATCGAACTGACAAGGCTAAGTACGTCGCATGGAATACACTATTTTCGAGCGTTACTTTTTACTTTCACCCTTTAAAAAATCTCTCCATCCCTCAGATAATCACTCCGCATTCTATGGACTATAGCTAGCTGACTTTCTGATAGATTATACTCTTGCAAGCTTACAAAGTCTGGCGGTTTATTTACCGATAGATTTCAAGTATGCAGAGAAAATGAGACACGCTAGAGGTGGAGGAAGAGATACGATGAAACCTATAAAGGATACTAAAACAATCCAGATAGGCAAGATACTAACTGCCACACAATTTGCTAAGTATAAAGAACTACTCGCACAAAGGCATGAGCAGCGAAAAGGACCACCTAGATGCTAACTGGTAGACCTTACTTTTTTTAGATATAAAAACACAAGAGAAGCCAAAAGAACTAGACCAGCAATGAAGCCGTACCAAAATGTATGGCTTTTTGCTTTTACGACAATTCCACTTCCATAATGGTTCATACCTGCCCAATAATATGGGTGCTTTAGCCGTGCGGATATTTCTGGATTATTCAGGTACTCCTGCTTGGCTTTTGAAAGAGCTACGTCACTGGAGAAACCATCGTTCAGGTTTTTAAAGAATAGCTTCATTAACACTGAGGATGCATTCTCATTGAGCTTCCACATACTCTGGACTATATTACAAGCTCCCGCCCCACGAAAAGCCCAGGCTATTCCTATGACTCCTTCCCCTGAAAAATCTTTACCCAAGCCTACTTCACATGCCGTGAGCAGGCACAACTTTGTCTTAAGTGGTAATGTCAGTATCTCATCTACGTACATCTTTCTGTCCTGTAAATAAATGTAGCTAGCATCATAACTGCTATCACTCGACACTCCATGGGTATATAGGTGTAAAACACCTGCTTTTGATCCTGTGGTCCTCAGATTTTCTGAATTGGCCTCTTTTCCAAAAAAAGTACTGCCACCGAATAAACGTTTTGCTGAGGAAAGAGACTCTTCACCATTTCTGAGATAAGCTAATGAAGCATTACTGGCAAAATCTGGTGCGAATCCGGAGTATGAGGTTGTAGGTGATTTAGTCTGCTTACTAGCAAGTGACTGCAGCGAAAAATCATAGGTAACAGTATACGCTAATGACAAATATGACAGTTCAGACCATCTCCTTTCATTGATATAAACAGGCAAAGCATCAAAAACCAAATAACTAAATACTTTATCCGGAATTATTCGCAATGTTTTAATTGTGACATTTTTGACCAACCACCTTGACACTAAGTAGTTATAAATCCGGTGCCCTACATCTGTACAATCACTAACATCTGCAGATACGGTAGAAATACACTTATAGAGGTGACCCTTTAGATGCATATAAAATATTACCTTATGAATCAATAAAATGGTAAAGATATGATCAATTTTGAAGGGCAGAATGCTCAAGAGTTCTATGCTCGGTTTAATTCGGTAGATTCG
>Ga0222647_1000067_pt1 | contig 55483 bp, 44 predicted proteins | sample AntAcemetagen333_FD_179864 | JGI IMG/M metagenome (GOLD analysis project Ga0222647, IMG submission 179864) | Saline water microbial communities from Ace Lake, Antarctica - #333 | ecosystem: Environmental > Aquatic > Non-marine Saline and Alkaline > Saline | place: Antarctica: Ace Lake...
AATAACTTTACTTAAAAAAGCTCTGGAATTATTTGATTTTCTACTTTTTACCACTTTTACCAAAAATACCAGATTAACAGTAGGTTTTTAGACAGACTGCCGTTACAAGCAAGCTAAAAAAGATTGTGATGGTAAAGAAAAGAGAAAACATAAAAGCAAGAAGTCCCCCGAAATGGTAGCATTAAGAGCCAACTCGGGAAACGGTCTGACAGCGAGTTAAATTCTGAAATGACTATATTTAACACTTTCAAACAGAAATAAAATGAAAAATTTAACAACAAAATTATTCTTAATAGTTCCACTTTTAGTAGCAATGACTTTTGCGGCAGTTGCTCAATCACCACCAAACATCAATATTGCATACGACGAGGAAGGCAATCCGTATATAAAAAACGAGATAATTGTCAAATTTCATCCCGACTTGGTCAATTTGGAGGTGATAGATGACCCAAGTATAATAGAAGGTTCGGTATCAGAGTTTATCAATCCTCTTGCATTGCAAGTATTGATAGACAGCGGATATTTTGAAGAGGGACTAGGTAATTTAACCATCAAAAAAATCTATCCGTGGTTAAATTCGAGTATTACTACTTCTGAAACTAGGATAGGTACAACCATAGAAATGCCAAAATTTTGGTCTGCTTTTCTTATTTATTGGAACGAGTATGAAACGGGCACATCATATAATGAAGCATTATCAGAGCTTAACACTCTTTATCCTGCTGTGGAATATGCGGAACCTAATTACCTCTATGAACATGACGTATTGCCTAACGATCCACAATTTACAGCTGGTAATCAAGCAAGTCTGAACCCAACCGCATTAATTCCAAATGCTGACATTAACATTGATCCTGCTTGGGATCTAACTGTTGGGCGAGATAATACAAGAGTAGGTATCATGGATAGCGGTATAAATTGGGACCACGATGATTTTAGTGAAAATAATTCAAACACTTATACACGAAGTAGGGTAAAAGGAGGAGTTGATTTGATAAATAGTACCAACATAAGTACCAACACTACACTAGATATTGATGGTCACGGTAGTTCTTGTGCTGGGATAGTAGGGGCAATTCGTAATAATGAGCTTGGTGTTGCAGGCATCGCAGGAGGCAATGGAGCTTCAGGTCAGTGGGGTGCAGAGTTATTTGCAATGAAAATTTGGCATACAGGTGGTATTGGCTCTGCTGTAGCTGCAAACGCAATAACCCAAGGAGCAACTTCAATTAGTAGTGGCGGATTTGGCTTACATATTCAAAATAATAGCTGGAGTGGTACAGGATTCTCAAATACAATCCGAGATGCTGTTCGATTTTGCTACAGAAATAGCTGTATTTTTGCTGCTACTTCTGGTAATACTGGCATACAACAAGTTAGATACCCATCTTCTTATCGTGATGAGTGGGCTTTGAAAGTTGGAGCAAATGATAGAACTGGCAACCGAGCCACGTTTTCTACTTTCGGAAATGATTTAGATTTCATAGCACCAGGCACACAAGATATTTATGCAACTACTGATGCACTTTCAAATTCCACATACGCCTATAGTGGCAGCGGAACATCATTCGCTGCACCACATGTCGCAGGTGTAGCAGCACTAATGTGCAGCTATATCAATACTCCAAGTCCAGCACCAAATAACCTCGCTCCAGAGGATGTTGAAAATCTTTTGCAAAGATTCGCAACTGACATCATTACGGCACCAGCAGCAGTAGGTTATGATGATCGCACTGGTTTTGGCCGAATTGATGCTGGGGCAACACTTCAAGGAATTGAGATGCCTAGATTTGAGGTTAGGCACTATAGTCAGCCAAATAGTACAACAAATACTTATCAATCGACTAATGTTCAGTTAGTTTTGACTGAACCTACAAATGGTTTAGTTGCTGGAACGTATATTGGAGATGTTGTTAGGGTGGATGCTACTTTCAACATTACACAGCCCACAGGTCGTACAATTATTGATGTGTGGGGCAGAAATTCCAGCTCTTCTTTGTGGGGAGGGAATAACCCCATTGTTCCTGAAGTAAATTGTCCATTAATTTCTTGGAATCAAACATCTGCACAGATGCGTGGTTTTATGTTTCACTTTAAAACTAACTTGGCTGGGCAGAACGTCAATACATGGTTGCCATCTCAGCCAGGAAGTACTACTTCCAATAATCTTGCACTTACTGTATACTCCGAAGATCCTTTAGCTACGTCAAGTGTCAATGAACTCCCTTTTGATAGTGATTTAGCTAGGGTCATACCAAATCCTTCTGATGGTAATTTCTCACTTCTCTTTAATTTAAAGAGTACTGAAGATTTGACCATCGAAGTTCTCGATCTATCTGGTAAGGTAATTCAAAGCAAAAACTTAGGTAAGACTTTTGCTGGACATCAAAACATAGAGATTGATGCGAATCAGTTAAATTCTGGTTTCTATTTCTGTAGATTATCTACCTCAAAAGGTAGTTTTACTAAAAAAATAAGCATCGTTAAATAATGATGCTTACTAAATATACTAAACTAATAGGGCTAGTTGCCCTATTAGTTTTTCTTTGTCATTCATGTAAGGATGATGAAAATTGCACACCAGACACTCCTTGCGAGAACTTTCCTAGTATAGACGGTCCAAGTATAGAAGGCCCGATAATTCAAAAAGTAAATCAACGAAAAGCCCCTTGCTTTAACCCACGAAATAATAATGAATTCATTTACTTGAAAATTGAGCATGATGTTCAAGCATTAGTTAAAAGCAATTTAGAGACCGCTGAAGAAACGATCTTAATAGAAAATGTGAACATTATTGGTCAGCCCGACTGGAACACCTTCAATGCAATAATTTATTCTGCAAATGACCAACAGGTATATCTCCTCGATGACTGGAGTCTATCCCCAAAGCGACTAACAAATTACTTCTGGAATAACAACCCAAAATTTTTTCAAGATACTTTAATTTTATTTAGCGTAGGGAGCGAGAGTGTTCCTGGTGCAAGCGGACTTAAAATGATAAATTTTAACGGTGACAGAATTGATAGCACCTCTGCAGCAAAATATGGCACCGTTTTTGGGCTTATGTCTACAGCCGATTCACTCATTTATGGAGAATTTAGCATTGATGGAAAATATGGTATTTACTCTTTAGATTTCCCCACCAAAGCTGCTTCAATAAAATATGGAGAAATATTTGATGGATTAAATCAAATAACGGGAGTATGCGTTGACAAGAAAAATAAGAACATTTATTACTCTACTTACCGTACCGGTGTCTTCAGGATAGATAATGTATCAAATTCTAGAATACAAATAAAATCTGCCTGTGATACTCATAGCTACAGACATCTGAGTGTTTCTCCTGATGGCACTAGACTTTTAGCTGAAAGAGTGGATGGGACAAATTTTAACCAAGAAAATGGTGGATGGACAGAAGAATCTAAAATAGTAATAATGAACATTGACGGCAGTGACGAAAGAGTCTTGTTCGAATAATGAAAGGAAAGCAGCTTGTAACAAATGTATATACAGAATGTCACGCATACGCTCAAGCCAACCCGCAGTGCCACTCTGCATATACCCACGTTCTCTGCAATAACAAAAACTTATCAAGATTCTGTAAGTGGATATACAGTTCGTCAGATTGAAGATGCAATAGACAATCAAAGAAAATGGAATGATTGGAGAGATAACATTAAAAATAAATACAATAATGCTACAGAAACAAATTTGGACGCTGCTTTTGATTACTGGAATTCTAAGTAGTCAATGCTCTTGCAAGGAGAAAGAGGCTATAGTTTATGATACTTTTAAATTTTACAATAATTCTGAACACCTAGTTACGATAAAAGCTTTTTATTTTGACATCGACACTTGGAATGAATTTGTTGATTCGATTGAAATAGATGGTGAATTAATTCAAGAAACTGAAATGATATATGGAAGTAGAACTAATGCTTTCTCGCTTGCTGACTCAGTACAAATAATCTTCGACGATACCAGAAAAAGTACTTTTATTGCATCGGTTGATACCTCAGAGTTTAATATTCTTAGTTTAATGAATTATTCTATTACAAAACAATCGGATGAACGAAATGTGAACAACTATAATTTCACTCTAGAAGATTATAATTATGCAAAATAAGATTGCCAGCTTGTAACACAAAATAAAACGCAATGCCGCCGCAAGTCTTCACCGCAGGCTATGCGGCACATGCGTTTTATTAGAACCGTGACAACTCTACTCCACCACTACTCGCTTGATATCATACGCTAGATTATCCGTGATCACTCCTATAAAATAGGTGCCTGGAGTAAGTGCCGAAAGATCTAGTTTTTTAGTCTTTGTTTTTCCTTTGAGTTGTTCGGTGAGGACCACCTGACCTTGTAGGTTAGTAATCTCTACCGTACAGCAGTCATGCTTATCTACAAACTCTAGGTTCAACTCATTACTCGCAGGATTAGGATACAACTTAAAGCTATACGTAGGCTTAGCTAACTCCTCATCATTTGCTAAGTTAGCATCATACATAGCTAAAGTGTATTGGCCTTTTTTCAAGTTATCTATACGGATAGTGCCTCGCTTATCAAAGAGTGAACCTGTATTTTTAGTATAGTCTGCGTACACTTCCCAAGCACTCGTGCCATTGGGTCTGTAGAGTAACACTAGACTGTCCTCTGTGATACGTATAAGCTCATTATCTAAATATCCGAAATCAGCAGAATTAGTAGTCAATCCACTGTATATAATCTCACTACTTATCTGTACATCATCCTCCCAGATGCCGTCTACCGTCCAGTATCTCTCGCGACTAATTACTGCACCAATAGGTGCTCCATAGGTACCGTCTGCTGGTGCCCAGTGATGTTCTACTCTGAGCAGTATAGAATCCCCAGAGGATATATTCGCAGTTACTTTTTTCATCATTCCCTGAGGCATAGTGATAGGCGTATTATCAGCTATCACGGCCCAGTCTGTAGTGACTGCATCACTGATCAAATCATCAAAATCAAACGACCAATATACTGGCTCAAAAGGACAATTAATTATAAAGCTCTGCTGACTATTCATCAGTACTATCTGTGCATCATGTCTCTGCCAGTCTGCACTAAAAGCAGTTACTTTAGCTACTACATTGGTATATTTTATCTCATTAAATCTAGAAGACTGCTTTATTCTTACTTCATACTTATCTCCTACTTCTTTGGTGTAGAGTATATCAAAGTGTGGGAATCCAGCTTCTTTTATCCATTGATTAAAAAATCCAGAAAGGCCTAGTTCAGTAAAGAGCTGGAAGTGCTGACGCATATCTTCTGTAGTCACATCTTTAAATTTATACTCTTGCTGAAAGCTAGCACAAGCAGCAAAGAATGCGGTATCTCCCATCATACCTCTCAGCGTATGCACCATATCTGCACCTTTATTGTACACGTGTCTGCCGTACGTATTGGCATGACCTATCCCACTCACAGGCAGTACGTCTCCGTCTTGCACATGGGCAAACTGGAGTACTGCACGGTGATTATCTTCTATATCTTCATCATATCGCTCACGTCCGTAGACTGCCTCTAGGAAGATCCGCTCAGAGTAAGAGGCCCATCCTTCATTGAGCCACATGTCTTCTTGCGTTTTGCATGTAATAGTATTTCCCCACCAGTGGTGAGCTAGTTCGTGTGCGTAGAGTGTCTCAGAACTTTTATCTCCAGCAGATATAGCGTAGCGAGGGTAGGCTATATTAGTAGCATGCTCCATAGCTCCAGAGTTAAACGGAACCGTATTAAATCCTATTCTATCAAAGGAATGTTTGCCATATACTTCTTCAAATCTGCGTATAGATGTCGGAATATTTACAAAGCTTTTACGCAGATTAGCAGTATCCGCTGCTAGCGAAGTGAGTAGCACAGGAATGCCATCTACATTCATAGTCACTTCTTCATAATTAGCTATAGCCACAGAAGCCAAGTATGTAGGGATAGGATCATCCATGGTCCAGCGAAAAGTCTGTGTCTGATCTCCATTATCTACTACCTCCGTAAGATATCCATTGGCATAAGCACGCTTACCTGAATCTACAGTCACATTGGTATAGTAGCGTGCTCTATCCGTGAAGTTATCAAAACACGGGAACCATGCTCTACCAAAATTGTGCGGATCTGCTGCAAAACCTACTCCAAGGTTAAAAGCATACTCACCTGTGAAATAAAAGCCTCCCCACTGAGCATCTGATTTAGGATTACCAGCATAAGACACCGCTACACTAAAGGTGTCCCCTGCAGCAAGTATGGGTAGAGCCACAATAAGTCTAGGCGAATTATAATCAAAAAACACTGCACTACCATTTACAGAAACAGCAGTCACAGGTATATCCAGTAGGTCCAGGGACATACTACTACTTTCTTGGAGGAGCACTATAGTTATTACTGCGGTAGCATCTATAGCTTTCTGAGACTGGTAATTTAGAAAGGCTGCATTGATCTCATAGCTCTGTACATCAAAGGTATCTGAACGTGGATCCAGCGTATTAGCCTGAGCTAACTGCTCCTGCACACGCATATGCTGACAAAATCGCTGTGCTGCACTCTTAAAAGTACCGCATACCATCAATGAAAATATAACGACTAATCTACTGTTCATTTATTTATACTTTTGTACGAATATAAAGGGATTCCCAAAAATGAATACATATAGCAACTTTCTGACCATTAGTTTACTTTTTTCATTTGTACTCACAGCCTCAGCACAGACCACCTCAGACAATAGATCTGTACTGGGATATGCCACTGTAGATAAAGCAGCACCCAGTATTTCTCTTCATTGGGATGCTTCTGCTACTAATGTCACAGCTTACAGCATTTACAGAAGAACTCTAGGAACTACTAGTTGGGGTGCTGTTTTAGTCAACCTTGGCCCTACTGATAGTACGTATACAGACGCTGATGTGACTACCACCGAAGTGTATGAATACAGCATAGAGAAGATGACAGACGTAACAGATCCATTTCGCAGTGGAGGAGCTAAAGTGAGGGGATATAGCTATATAGCTGCCTCTATAGAGAAACCTGCTACACATAGTAGAGGAGTCTTCTTAGTACTGATTACCAAAAACATACAAGACAGCCTATCTGCTGAAGTAGATATTTTACTAAATGATCTCATAGCTGATGGATGGGAAGTATATGCTGAGGTAGTAGATACGTTAGCTAAGGTTACTGATGTGAAAGCCAAGATAGATGCTAAGAAAAAAGGCATAGGATGTGATGCGGTATTTCTACTCGGACATATTCCAGTGCCTTACTCTGGACTCTACTGTGCAGACGATAACTATGTCTCTCCTCCGGATGGCCACGCTGCTTCTGATTCTAAACCTCACTGTGGTGCCTGGCCAGCAGACGTATATTACGGAGTCACTACCGGATCTTGGACGGATATCGATTCTACGACACTTGCATTCAGACCAGAAAATGACAACCTGATAGGCGATGGTAAATTTGATAATATACGAATACCAGGCACGGTAGATATACGAGTAGGTAGAGCAGACTTTAGCAGAATGCCAGTCTTTAACCTGAACGAAATAGACCTGACAAAGCAGTACTTAGATAAGGTACATACTTATAAAACAGGTAGTACTCCTACAGTAAAAAAAGGGGTAGTAGAAAACAATTTTGCAGCTTTTGATGAAGGATTTAGCTCAGCAGCTCTGAGAGACTTCACTGCTATATGTGGTAAAGATGCCATAGTGGAGGATGACGTACTAGAGGCTTCTGAGACTGCGGACTACCTACTCAGCTATAGCTGCGGTGCAGGATCATTTACAAATTGTAATGGATTTGGAACTTCCGCTGACTTTAAAACTAAAAATGCAGGAGCATTTCTTCACGTATTCGGTAGTTATTTTGGTGATTGGGATATAGAGAATAATCTAATGCGTGCTACTCTGTGTACGGAAAAAATGGGCTTAGCTGCACTGTGGAGCGGAAGACCCAAATGGGTGACTCATACACTCGCTCTAGGGGAAACATATGGAGATGTGGCCTTACGTACACAAAACAACTGGCAAGACTACGATGCTAATTTTTACCAAAATGGAACACACAGTACATTGCTAGGTGATCCGAGCCTGAGACACGATATGATATCCTCTGCTGAGAATCTCAGCCTAGTGACTAATCCAGATAGATCTCTAACTAACGTAGGCTGGACGGCAAGCAGTGAAGCAGACATAGATGGATACTACATATACCGCAGTCATAAGGGGTACGGAGGCTTCATACCGCTCAATGCAGCACCTATTACAGAACTCACGTATACAGATAGTATGCCTTTTGATGGCACTAACTTCTATATGGTTCGTACCGCTAAACTAACCGCAACTGGAAGCGGCAACTATGAAAATTTAAGTCTTGGAATAGTAGGAGAAATGAATGCTATGAAAGGACAAATAGCGAATGTACCACGTATAGCTGACATTCATTTACGCGTATATCCTACCGTAACTACACATACTATCACCATAGAAAAGTCTACTATCCAGTTAGCAAATTATACCGTAATCAATACGCTAGGTATTAATGTAATGCAAGGAAATGTATCTGGATACAAGCAAAGTATCAATGTGATTGAACTTCCTCAAGGACTTTACTATATCACAGTATCTGGCAACACTAGCACCTTCATAAAGCACTAGCGACTAAAGAAGTAAGTATTCGCCTGCTGAAAGAATGCTTTCTCGTACTGTGGACCACACGGTTTAACCACGTATCTACTTTGACCTATATCATACTGCTGTGTGCAGCCAGGCCCCACGTAAGCGAGTCCATTGAAGTAAGAGTAAAAAGCAAAACCTCGCGGCTCAAGTAGCGTACTTGTCCCTAACCTTTTAGTCCCGTTAGCTATGTAATCTACCGTATTGGCTATGTCTAACTGACTGACAATATCCGTAACTACGGTATCTCTCTTCACTAGACCCCCGGTGATAGCTATGGGTATCCTGAAATTACGAGAAGCATACAGCGGAGGATTATCTGGCCGAATAGTACCGTGGTCTGCTGTGATAATCACCAGTGTATTGCTCCACTTTTCACTCGCCTTTAATCTACGCATCATCACACCAAGACAACTATCTGTGTATGCTATACTATTCAAGTACTTATCATCCAGCTCAGCATAGGGCACATCAAAAGGCTCGTGACTACTCAGCGAAAAAAGCATAGAAAATTGTGGCTTGCTTTCAGCCAAAAATGCGTCTGTAAATTCTTCAAAGACTATCTCGTCATGTGCTCCCCACGCATTTGCCACTTGAGTATCAAAATCACTCTCAGACCTCGTCTCATCTGCTGAGCTAAACAAGACTTTAATATTTGCAAATTCCAAGTCTCCACCATAATAAAACCTCGTATGATAATCATCATCAAAGAACTTGAATACATTAGGGATATGTACCAATTTCTCTGGAAAATTAGTAAGTGTCTGTCTAGCTCCACTGGGCACTCCTTGAGTAAGAGCCAGCAGTCCTTTATCAGATCTAAAGCTAGCTGCATACGCACTATCAAAACGAATCCCCTCAGCCATAATAGCGTCTAACTGCGGAGTGGCAGCATATTGATCACCACTTAGCGAGCCTACTACCTTAGCACTGAAGCTCTCCAATACGAGTAGTACTATATTAGGCTTCTCAGTCTTACTTATCAGCGAGGTATAGTCGGCCGTATTAGAAGGTAACTGTGCTAATATTACATCTGCTTCTTCGATTGACATAAAAGACAGTGCAGCGTGCTTATCTCGCTCCAGCTCTGTACTTAAAAAACTCCATACGGCATTTGCAGCGGCGTTATTATACAGCGAATTTACACTAAAGTAAGCACTGGAAATATTGATAGGAACTTTACCTACTCCGCTGCGTATGAATAACACAGAAATCAATAGAAATATCGGTATAAATGACAATCTAACGCGATGCGGTAACCGCAGAAAATTGATTCCCTTTTTCCAAAACCAATAGGTAGTAAGGCCCAAAAACGCAGTAGCCAAGACATATGTCTTCACCTCTATAGATGCAAAACCAGCATTCTCTTTTCCTACGAACTGGAGAAAGCCAAGATTGGTCTTCTGCCCCCAGTAGTGATAAAAAAATGGATCTACCGCTAAAATAAGCACCACAAATCCCCAAACTACTCGCGAATAGGTGCGGTTAATCTTATGCATGAGACTGGGAAACCATTTATGAAAAACACAAAATAACAGCGGAAGGACCGTTACATAACCCACCATAGATAGATCTAAACGCAGTCCATGATACCATACGCTAAAAATAGCCAATACGTCCGTTAGACGTTCCGCATTGGTAGCTAAAAAAAAGAGCTTAGCAAATGCATATACCGCTATCCAAAAAAGAGTGACACGAAAAAAGTACGCTATAGTTCTCATAAAAATCTGATTAAGTCTATTTCCTCTGGCAAAGGAGTTTTATCCAATATATAATCCACCATTTCCGTAGTGAGTAGCGGTGCCATAGAGACCGCCTTACTCCCCATTCCGTTTACAATATACATATTTTCTACAGATGAGTGTGCTCCCATTATAGGCTTCCTGTCCTCACTAGCAGGTCGTATACCACAGAGATGTTTTAAAACCTTATACGGCTTATTCACTACTTTATCTAACTTAGATAAGAGATCTTCTCTCATCATGTCTGTGGTATTTAAGCTGCTATCATTTTGCTGATAGGTAGATCCTATCCGCCACTTATTTTCGCCGATGGGCTGCACATATACGGAGCCTAAGTAGATAAACTCATCCGAGATACCTTCTGCTTCTATCTCTAGTAACTCTCCTTTGGTAGGTGTTACGGGTAAATTATTGAAGTACGGATTTTCACTCACTTTATATCCTTCTGCAAAAATAATATGCTGGTAGGACGTTGATTTATACGTTTTGGATACTGTATCCAAGTATGTATAGTCAAAATCTTCAAAACGAGTAGCAAGTCTAGCAGTGCATGCTTCTAGAAATGCGGAGGTATTCATACTCCCTCCTTGCTCTACCCTAAGTACCCCAAAGTGAGTATTTAGACCTTCCAACTCTCTATTCTCAAATGAGCAGAACCCTTTATACTTATCCTGATGAGCTTTACTTAGCCATATATTTTGTTCTCCTGCACTTGCTATAATGCGAAGCATAACCTTAGGACTAAAAAAAGAAGCATCTAATCTATTTTCTAAATCTGCATAATAGTCTGCTAGCGGAGTAAAAAACTCTTGAGCCCTCCATCCTATGGTAAAGTATTTACCTACCACAGGATTAGCTAATCCTGCAGCTACTTGGGTACAGTGATTACCCTTAGGGCTGTCATACACAAGTGTACTCCGCCCTCTACTCTCCATCTCTAGCTGTATAAGCCTTCCACTAATACCACCTCCTATTATGAGACAGTCTATACTTTCGTGCATCCGCAGCAAAGATAGTCTGCTAATTATTTATGTTATTTGCAGAATGAAAAAATTAGTTTTGCTTACAGCTGTATTGTCATTAGGCATCACTGCGTGCAAAGATGAAATAAATCTACCTGAGTATGATGGGTATACAGACGGTGACTCTCCTACGATAGAGGCCGTAAGCCCTTCGAAGGATGCTACTTTGGATGCTACTGAGGTGGTCAACTTCGTAATACGAATAAGAGATGACTACGAAATAGCCAAAGTAAGCGTACGCCTAATCCCAGATGACTTGTCGCTCACCGGTTTTGACGAGGAGGTAGAAATAAGTGATAGTCTCTATACCTATACTAAAAATTTCACCTTACCTACTACGGACAGTATGGGGTATAAAGTGAGTGTACGAGCAGAAGATTTAGTAGGCAATAGCCTATATGAAGAATACTCCTTCACTGCTAAGTAAGTCAAATGCAGAGCCGTATACTCTTATTTTTTCTAGCTCTTTTATCACTAGGCAGTTCACAGGCCCAGTTACTAGATACCTCAGAGACTCACAGGTATAAGCCAGTAGACGTTCAGTTTATACAGGCTAATGATCTAATGCTCCTTGAGGATGATTCTACCGCTTTAGATACTGCACTAAGTCACTTTTACTCGTACTACCCTGCCTATGATACAGATTTTCCCTTCATAGACTTAGGGCTAGAGGCTACTCCTATGCTGGCACTGAGTGGAAATCAGCACCGCTCGGCGGAGCTTAGTCTAGGACCTAATCCTATGCAAAATTACTTCTACACGGACGATATCAAAATATATAAAACAAAGCGACCATTTACCAGATTAAACTATCATCAAGGAGCTAACGAGATGATAAATGTAGGAGTGATACACGCCCAGCAGATATCCGAACGACTCGCTTTTGGTCTGGACTATAGACGTATAAAAAACCAAAATATCTACTACAGTAATTTACAAAATCTTCAGACCGTAAGGCTAGGTAACCTCTTTAACAATTCATTTTACACGTCCTACTACTCTCCTACTCGTAAGTACGAAATGGTAGCTTCTTATCTCTGGAATAAAAGTACCCATACTGAAACTGGAGGAATGGTATCTGACTCTATTTTCTCCTCACTAAATGCGAGAAATAAGGAAAATAATAATGCAGCTAACTATACGAGTGCACGTGCTACAATGGCTCAAAATAAATTTCAACTTACGCAGTACTTTAGGCCAGGTGGTAAGTCTACCGATACTACTACAGATATGAGCCTAGACCAATTCACTAATCAGTTCTACCTTATTAACTCTATGAATAACAGACGGGTAGAATTTGCAGATAATACTCCTGACAGTGCAAACTATGGCAAAAACTTAGATGCTTTTAGTGATTCTTTTTATCACAGATCTCTACTAAGTGAGGCAGGATACATGTTTAGAGTTAAGCCGTTTTCACTCATAGTAGGTCTACAACACGTATATCATAAGATTTACTTAAACGGTACGGAAAACACCTTAAATAATATTCATCTCACTGCCCAAACCAAATTAAGCTACAAGGGATTTGCGATAGAAGGGAAAGGTAAACTAGGGGTACTCGGCTATAATCTGGGAGACTATAGGTTAGATGCTAAAGCAAGTATAGGCGTAAAAGAATTTAACTTATCTGCTAAACTCATCTCTCAGCTTGTAGAACCGAGTCTTTTAGAACAAAACCTGTACTCTGCTGCCATCATTTGGGTCAATGGGTTTAATAAGATAAGTATCAATAGCTTAAGTGGAAATCTAGCCTATAAACGAGGAACTCACCAAGTGACTGTAGATGCCAAAATAGAAAATACCAATGGACTTATTTATTATACTGAAAACAGATCTGAGCAGTTTGATAAAAATATGACTCTTATACAGTCTAAGATTAAGTACGGCTTCCAGAACAGGTATATGGGAGGTTCTGCTATGTTTATGGCTCAAAACAGCTCCAATCTAACTGTGCTGCCCCTTCCTTCGCTAGCAGGGAGTGCAGATGTTTTTGGTAAATTTAAATTGTTTAAGAAAAACCTAAGAGTACAAATAGGTGCTCGTACATTTTGGTTTAGTGATTTTATCAGTCCAGTATACACTCCGTATACTCGGGCTTGGCACTTATCTCCCGATAGAGCTAACTTTAGCTATACCCCCCCTATTAATTTATATATAAATGGAAGAGTAAAAAGTTTTTGTTTCGGAGTAGAGTTTTTTCATACCCAGCAGGGTTTCATGGGAAGCGACTATTTCAGCTCCCCAGGATACCCACTAATGCCTAGGTCGCTTAGGCTAAATATGAGATGGGATCTCACTAATTAAATCTGTTTGAGGGTATAAATTTCTACCCGTTTATTTTGATCTTCTTGCTGCTTATTTGCTGGATAGTTAAACTTCATACGCGTATTACTCATCCCTTTATAGGTAAGCCTCTCTTGAGATACGCCGCTCACTACCAGATAATCATTGATAGCTTTAGCACGTTTAAAACTAAGCTCCATGTTATACCGATGCTGCACACTATTCATCCGTCTACTGAGTGGATAGTTCATATGACCTTGTATTTCGATGTACGCTTTATTATCACGCTGTAGTATTACGAGTAATTTCTGCAATTCTGGTGTGCTTTCAGGACGCATCTCATCACTATCTGTGAAGAAGTAGATATTCTGAAATGTAAACTTACCCGTGATGATAACCTTTGGCAGTGCTAATAGGTATACTAGAGTATCTACTGGCTTATCTATGTCTTCTGGCGGCACAGTAAAATACGTACTTAAATAGCTAGGTGCCGAAGCCATCACTTCTAACTCCTCTCCTAACATGCTATATGCAGCTGAGATACCGGACCTTCCAGTACTACTAAATTTCATTTCCTTATCCCTATAGTCAAAACCAAGACTAGCAGTAATTGGCTTTCTGGTTTTCTTATCTATGGTTTTTATAACTATCCATTTAGGAGGATTTAGGCTAGATTTAATGTCTGTTTCATATACGAAGAATATCTTTACTCGTCTATTTGCTTCGTGTTTCTCAGAGATAATCTGAGATTCACCAAAACTTTCCATTTTTATAAATCTAGAAGGTACACCTATCGTCTCGAGCACAGCAGCAGCTCGGAGTGCTCTATTATTTGCTAGTATAGCGTTATACTCACTAGTAGCAAAACTATCTGTGTGACCCTCTACATAAATCTCTTTTATATTAGTCCCTCCTATTTCTAGAATCTTGGAGGTAAGTTGAGCTTCCTGCTGTGCATCTATCTCATAACTATCTGAGTCATAATAAATAAAAAAATCTTCAGAAGTAAGGGCATACATCTGTGCAGACGCAGCCTGAGTAGCTATGAGCATGAAGAAAAGAAATATCTGTTTATGACTAATCAAGGATGTGATAAGATGAAGTACAAAGTTAAAAGTAAAACGCAAAAAAAGTCCCAACCGTATAGATTGGGACTTAAATTTCAAAGATAAAATACTAAACTACTACTTATGATGAAAATTATTAACCATGTGTATCCTTCGATACATGTATAATTAAGCTAATCTCATGCCAAAGAAAACACCATTAGTAATCAGCATTTTACACATTTAACCTTCCAGTTTCTGTCTATAATCGAGACAATTTAGTCTTATTTTGAGAAAATTGCAAAAACATATAATCTACCCTCCTTTTCTGCTTAAATAAGTAATAAGCATTACTAAACCCCAAAATCCTGAGACGGAAAATAAATAGGAAACATTGATAAACAGACGATTAATAAAATAAAGAAGTGATAAGCGTCCATATCGATGTAGCTACAGCTACATCGATATATGAAGCAGTGAAGTAAGGAGAAAATGCGACTCCCAAATAGGGACAACCCCTAAACCACTACATTCCACTCTGGTCTGCTTGTATTTTTGAGAAATTTATGTGCATCTAAAGACTCACTGATGGCCTTCACTTTAGGGAAATCTGCAGAATTGACTTCATACATAGCCACATCTATCGTCACCTTCTGTATGTAGGTAATAGAAGCTGCCGTACCCGTAGCAAACATGCACTGTACATTACCTGATCTCAAGTCATTTTCAAATCGCTCCGCAGTTATACGTTCTTCGCACGTCGTAAGGCCTACTGATTCGGCTAATTGCAATACTGTATCTCTAGTTATTCCCTTTAAAATACTGTCGTGCATAGCGGGCGTATAAAGTATATCATTCATCACATAAAAGAAATTTGCACTACCGAGTTCTTCTAAAGCAAACTCATTAGTAATATCTGTCCAAAGCACCTGATCGTAACCCAAATTTTTAGCTTCTTCCGATGGATAAAATGAGGCTGCATAATTTCCTGCTGCTTTAGCATAACCTACACCACCTTTAGCTGCTCGTCTGTATTTTTTTTCAAGCAATATACTTAAGGACCTGTTGTAGTAAAAACCGACTGGACAGGCAATCGCCATGAATTTATACCCCTTACTCGCTATTGCTCTAAGTGTACTATCTGAACTAATCATAAAAGGTCTGATGTACATAGATCCCTGATCTTCCCTTGGTATCCAATCTTTTTGCATAGCGACAAATTCTGACAGGTGACCCACCATAGCCTCTATATCTATCTGAGGCATCATCATACGCACAGCACTCTTATTCAGTCTATTTAGGTTATCTCTTAGTCTAAATATATTAGCTTCACCTTTTTCATTTTTATACGCTTTCAGTCCTTCAAAAATAGCCTGACCGTAATGAAGTACGGATGTAGCAGGATGCATCTCCAAAGGCTTCAAAGGCCCTATGCTTGGCTCACTCCAGCTCTCACCATCATAATCCATCACTAACATGTAATCGGTAAAAGTCTTCCCAAATTCTAAGCTATCAAAATTAACCTCAGATATTTTGGAATGCAAAACTGGCTTTATATTCATATTGTGCAAATAAAACGACTAACGGTGAATATAACTTACTCTAGATGTAATACTTTTAATTATGTATCTCTAAAATAAATAGTGAACTCTAACTCATCAAGATTTAAACGGAAATTACAGAAAAATATGTGTTGCTTTGCCTAAGTGAAAGAAAAAGAACCGATAGAAGTTAGCTTGTTATTTAAATCTCTAGTACTACTACCGGAAGATAAAGCCATCACCTTGACTTCTTATCCTACAGAAACTGAATCAGATCCTGTATTAGATAGAAGTACAATATCTCACTCAGAAACTCCTGCATTACCTGAGTCAGAAACTACAGAGAAAATAAACGCAGAAGAGGCCACTAGCTTAGCGGAAGAACCTAAAGTATCTTATATCCATGTACCTATAACTATACTCACAACACCAGAACTAAAAAAAGCCTATCTAGAGAATGGGAGTAATTTTCTAAAAACCATAGATGCTCTAAAAGTTCCACAACTATCAAAACACCTAAACACCGACTATACGCTGCTTGAAAAAGCTAAGCAATACAATTGTATCTGGTGCATAGGACTAGATCTAAAAATAGAAAAAGAAGCCCGAAGTATTTCACATCCTAATCTGCTCTGTTCCCCAGACTTAAACTCACTCAAAACTACGGAGGAGAAAAAAGCAATGTTTATGCCTTTAAAAGAATTTATTAGTCTCAATTTTGACTTAATTTCCAAATTATAGACAGACATTCTTTTATGGACGTCCGGTTAAAGGTACCTTAATCATTTTATTTGCAACGTTTTACATCACTGCCTGTATTTTGGCATGTACTTTGAACACCATCAAGTAATAAAACTAAAATGATTCGATGAATAATTATAAAGTTCTGATAGCTGAGGATAACAAGCTTCTAGCAAATCTAATATCAACCATATTAACCAGCCTTCATATTAATAACACCATAGTGATCAGTGGTAAAGATGTAATAAGCACTTACAAAGCTGACTATTTTGATATGATTCTACTAGACATAATGATGCCAGAAATGTCTGGCTTAGAGATAAGTAAAGAAATACGCAAAACAGACTCACATACTCCGATAGTGGCTTTTACCAGTTTGACCTTTGAAGAAATAAAAGATGATTTAGCTGCCAGTGGTATAAACCATTATATAAGCAAGCCCCCTAAAATAAAAGAATTAAAGAATCTTTTGGAACACTATTTTGAAGCTGCAGCATAATCAAAACTACTCCTTATAAAGCATTACAAAACGAACTTAGACTTCTTATATAATAAGAACCCCAATTGGCTATTTTTGCGTCGCAATATTTTTTGCCAACCAAAATTTAAGAAATACATAATGCTAAGCAAAGACGATTTTACAAACCATAAACACCAATCTTTTTTCTTGAAACTCAAGGAACTAGCTGCTGGCAAAGCAGCTAATCCCTTTGAATATAAAATGGTTTTCTTCGGAGGTACTGGAGCTGTAGGTGGCCAAGCAGTAATAGAAGTATTGGAATCATTAGCATACATCAAAAATGCAAGCCTAGAAACTCCTGTCAGTAAACCTCAACTAGTTATCACTGGTATAAATAAAGCACAAATAGACCAGTTTTGCGGTAAACTATTTCAAGTGTTTGGCGGTCAGCGATTTGATAAAATAGCGGAAGAAGGAGATGAGTCTACGCTTTTATTTGATGGTTTTGTAGAGTTATACTTCAAAACACTGATGGCTATTCCAAAATTCAGAGTCAATCTAGAAGACGCACTGAATAGACTTCAAGAAAAAGAGACTAAAATACGATTCCTGATTAGTGAAGCCTCTAAAACTACCTCTCCGTTTGAGGCATTTATTCAAGACATAAAAATTCAATTTGGTCTAAACCCAACTGAAAAACTTAGAGCAGTATTCAGCGGTATCCCTGTGCCCAGTGTCGCCACATATCATTTTGAAAACATAGATAAACTATTAGACAAGCATGGCCTTTCTGAAGGTGATACTGAGAAAACAATTGAACGTTCTATCAAAAAAGAGATTTTAAAAGGTCTAGCAGAAGATTTTGGTGATATTAAGAAACACCATGCCGAGGAAGTACTAATGGCCCATACCACCTCTGTAGGTGGCATGTATCAGATTATTAATAATGAACCTATTATAAAACTAGGATATGCTCACTCATCTCTCGGAGACCTATTAAAAGAGAAGCAGTTTTATGCCAATGAATTAACGATACACTACTCTAACTTTGGTCTGAAAAGCTTAGTCACCGCCAGTGCTATAGGAATAGACTACATCTACCAAAGTAGTACACTACCACTAAGCAGCGGAGTCTCTCGTAAGTTTAGACAAGCCAGCGAAAAAGGTATACTTCCCTTTGATCTAAATCTCAGTCAGGATACAGACGAAGAACGATTACTAAATAAAATATTCCCGACTCGACAGGTAGCTGCAAGCCATCCAATCCTAGACTCTGAAGGGAATACAGAAGATAAAGCTGAGTTAAACTTTGGGAATAACGGTGATAATTTACCTACCCTTAATGTAAATTACGCCCTTCGTAGTGGCGAAAACGGACTGTTTTCACTGGATAATGCATACGCATTATACCTCAATATGAAAATAGCATCCCAAGAGGAACTGGCTCACGTACTCGTAAGTAATGCACTACTCGGTGATGACGAGCAAAAGCCATGGTTTGATAAGAATGGCATCTGCTACTATACACAGACGGATAACTCCAGCCTTGTTTTTGCTCTATTAAACAACAGAAAAGAATTTAGACGTTACCAAACTGGAGCTTTTACGACTAAGGCTTTCCAAGAACTAGGCAGTAGTAAGCACCAAGCAGAGCTTCACATGCACGGCCTATTTATCTTAATGCATAAACTAAAAAATATAGACCCAAAAATGGTGTCTAATCAGATAACTTCTAAGTACAAGGAACAAGAAGTACGCGAGTTTGTAGATGTAAACTCACCAAAACTTCTACTAGAAGATGTGGTAGAATATGGAAAAGACATACCGACACTTGCCAAGAATTTCACTGACCTATTAGCTATTAACTCTATGGAGGAACTGGCCTCATACACAGGTTTCAAAGGTGAACCAAAAGGATTCATCAAAACATTTTTTAATGGATTATACTCTGCGGTATCTCAGACCATACGAGCTATAACATCACTAGGTACTCCTATTATCTACCAAGATAAAAAAGGCAATGACACTATACTCGCTGGACCATACTTTGCCCCGCTAGACTTAGTTCTAAGTTCTAACCATACACTAATAGAAGCTATAGATGTCATGTGTGAGGAGCAAAAACTAGATAGGGCCGAGTTTATAAACTGGCTAGTATGTAATAATGGGTTCATAGACTTACGTCCAAATGCTGTCTTAAATACTGCCAAAACTCACGCAGGCGGTCTAACTGGAAGAATTACGGTACTTACTGATGAGCAAGCATTTCGTAAGGCGATAAATGACCTGAAACTAAAAAATGCCCGTAACGTAGAAGAAAACTATCACTTCAATACAAGCGGACTATTGGCTTACTGTGGCAGAATCACAGGTCTATACGAGCAGTTAGAATTATTTGATCTTAGTCTGGGAACCTACAATGGGTGGAAAGCACTTTTCCCAATAGATGGAAACGAAAACCATATCCTGATACCAGGACTGGTAGAGGCTATGCGTCACTATGCTGAAGGACTGGGTAAAATCACGGGTACAGAGTTTCTATATCCAAGGTATGGATACTATGTGAAGTAGCTATTCTTCCTAGGCAGAATCTATTTAACTTAAATAAGCTTGATACTTAACTGCGGCTAAGCATCGTCCCAAGCGTCATCAGGAATCCCTGAGCTTACGCTTAGGGATTTTTTTAGTAATAATTTTAGTTAGTTTTAGATTCTACTGCGAGAGATCTTAGAAGGGGGGACTGATAGATTACCACCTAGTTATTAGTAGCTTCTTAGTGTAACTTCCTTCAGTAGTAACAATATTTACTATATATGAACCGGACGCTAATCCCCTGACATCTACGACCAAGTTATCCTCATCGGCTCTCTGATATAGAATCTCTCTACCTAGTGCGTCATAGACATATAATTCTTTAGCACCAGAGTCTTGCTGAAAATCAACCCGAATATAACCACTAGCAGGATTAGGATAAAGACTAATATCATTATAAATATTTTTCTTAGGTTTAGAGCCTCTAGTGCGGATACTCTTACGAGCTATGTAAAAGTTAAAAAAAGTACTTGGATCAGTAACATCTTCTGGCTCTATGCTAACATCTCCAAAGGCTACCCTGCCACTATATGTATTCCCGGCTATCACCAAATCTCCGTTCTTTTCTAGGAGCATTTTAGCGGAGAAGGTGCTCCCATTACCTCCAAGCATTTCAAATGAAATCTTATTGCCAATGCTATCTAACTCTAGTATAAAAGCTGTACGGCCACCACTATACGTGCTTATCAAGGTATCTCCGTCGTAAATCAGCTGCTCACTACTATATCCAAACACAAGGTAGTGGTTAGGCGATTTGCATATAACAGTACTTACGCCTAGCCGTCCACCATAGCTCCAGAGCTTTTTCAGCCATTGCACCTCTCCTTTACTATTTAGGCGAGCTAAGGCTACATTAGAACTCTCATCTACTGACCTATTTTCTCTGGCAATGAACGAATCCCCAATATATAATCTATCTGGGTTATCATGAGGTGGGCTATTTATGCTAGAGTAACCAACAGCAAGAAGTACATTCTCCGTACTATCTACATCCATCGCAGATATACCAACCTGACCCCAACCATCTAAGTCTACGAGTTGTAACCATTCTACGTTACTAGCTGTGTCCATTTTTACTAATGAGGTACTAGAGCCATATCTTGGCACTATAGGACCAGTATACACAAGCTCCTCATTTATAATTACCCTTTCACGCAGCCCTTTTATGTTGTAATACACGTCTTCATCATATCGTTTTATGCTGCTTATATATGGATCATCATGCTTGCCAATGTATGTTAGGTCAGATACATATCCAGCTGAATCTATTAAAAAATAATAGGCTCGGCCTTGCATGTCTGGACTACGGATAAGAGTAGAATCTAAAGTAGCAGAAGGTTGTTGTACATCAAAACCGTGAATAGAGCCTGCAACTATTGCCTTATCACCCATAACGCCACAAAAAGCTAAAGAACGAGTAATGCAGTCTAAAGAATCTATCATTTCTTTACTCCAAAGAAGGTTTAGATTCTTGTCGAAGCATGTTATTGTCCTCGCTAATTCTGATGATGGGAGAAAAGATCCCTCTTTGGTAAATACTTCTTTTACAGTAGTATAACTTATAAAACACTCTTCGCTACTAATAACCATGCTATTTAAACGAATATTGGAACTACTGGACAGATAGTTGTAAGCTATAACTTTAAAGTTACTGTCAACTTTAATTAGGGCTACATCATCCGCTCCCAAAGAAGCCTTATTGATATCAGGAAATCTAAATATTTGGTTTTCTATTTGCATACCGAATTCCCCTATAAGTATAAAATTTCCGTATCCATCCGGTTCCATAAAATACAAACTGCCACTGCCGTAAGTTTCTGCATCTACCCACATTTGCTCTTGTGAAAAAACAGAATACATAGAGAACAGAACAAGAAAAATTAAATATACAAACCTCATTACTCAGTTGTAGGTTGTACCGCTAGAGCAGGCATAAGGCCTAATGGGTCTAAGTTGGTTTTAGGATAATGGTTTGGCCCGAGTTCAAACTGCCTAAACTGCCACGCCGCTGGTGCATAAACACCTTGATTTGGTAAAGGAGTATGAGGAAGTCCTTGATAATAATCAAAATGTACCTTCATTAAAGAATTCGCACTTAAGTTTTGTCCAAATTGTTTTTTAATAAAGACATAATTCATCTCAGGAGGATCCGCTTCAAATTTATTCTGAAGACTTAATGAGTCGAGTTTATCAGTAGAGTCCATACTACTTGTTAATAGAATCAAAGTTGTTTCGCCAGAGAGTATCGACCACTTAAGAAATCTAAACTTATGTTGTAGTGTTTTTTCTTAGTAACACATTTCTAATTGAATCACAATATACCTAAAACTATCTAAATTAACTAAATTATCCCTTTTTTACATCTCAAAATATTCAAGTGAATTTGAGTTTTGAAATATAATTAGTAATAAAATTCTTAGGTCGTATATAATTGAATCGGGCAAGTCACCATTAGTAGACAAATTTTTTTTTTAGAAGCTCTATAAATATAAAAAAATCCGCTCTCGCGGATTTTTTTACGTGTATTATTTATGAACAGAACTTAATGTCTTGCTCTTTTTACATTGTCTACCCTTCGACTTCGCTCAGGATGACAATATCATTAATCTACATTGTCATGTAGAAAAGAGTTATTAGTTCGTAGTTCTGGTTTTTTCTCTGGCTCCTCTATTAGGCTAGTCCTGGAAACCTCCCTCTCACTGGAGTGAGTCACTTCTACTAGATTAACTCCCTTACGCTTGTACGCAGGTACGTTTTCTAGTTCTTCTACACCATTTTCTTTTCTAGCAGTATCATTTAGCTCCTTCAAGTAACTCATCCGTTGTTTCATCTGTTCTACCTTTCGATTTGCTGTGGCCACTTCATCTAAGTCTTCTTCTGCTAACTGATCAAAGATAGTCGTCTGGTTACGATTCATTTCTTCTTCGGCTGTAAACTGCTCATTTACATTGACTGCTCCTAGATCAAACTCTACATCTCCATTCATCTCAAAGTTAGTTTTGTATCTATTATCAGCTCTGTTAAACCCTGTAGCTATGACAGTCACTGTGATTCCTTTACCTAATTTCTCATCATAGCAAAGACCGCACTTCAGTGTAGCATCTCTGCCAGCTTCATTTTGTAAGAACTCATTGATTTGTGCATACTCATCCATCGTGGCTTCTTCATCACCGTAAGATATATTTACCAATAGGTCACTAGCACCTTGTATCTTATTATCATCTAGTAACGGAGAATTCAGTGCTTGATTAACCGCACGCATAGCACGATCATCACCTTCACTTAGTCCCATTCCCATTATAGATACACCACTATTACTCATAGCAGTCTTCACATCTTCAAAATCTACATTGATACTACCCGCTATAGTTATAATCTCTGCGATTCCTTTAGCTGCTGTAGTGAGCACATTATCTGCATACCCAAAGGCCTTACTTATAGGCAAATTGCCATAGATGTCTTTAATTCTGTCATTAGATATCACCAATAGTGAATCTACACTCTCACGTATCTCCTCTATACCGTGGAATGCGGCATCACATCTTCTTCCTCCCTCAAAATTGAATGGAGTAGTGACAATACCCACAGTAAGGATACCCATATCTTTAGCAGCCTTAGCTATCACGGGAGCAGCTCCAGTACCGGTGCCTCCACCCATTCCTGCTGTCACAAAAACCATCTGTGTATTCACACCCAGTGACTCTATGATATCTTTTATATTTTCCTCCGCGGCCTTACGACCTACTTCTGGATTAGAACCAGCACCTCTGCCCGCAGTAAGTGCATTTCCGATCTGTATTTTATTCGGAATAGGACTATTTTCTAGTGCTTGTGAATCCGTATTACAGATGAAGAAATCTACACCTTGTATACCTTCACGGTACATATGATTAACTGCGTTTCCGCCTCCGCCTCCTACTCCTATTACTTTGATAATAGAAGATTTGTCTTTTGGTAATTCTACTGTGAAACTCATAATGACTTTATCTATTTATAATCCGCTACATCTACTTCGTCTTTCAACCAATCCTTAATTCGGTCAAATAAAGCAGTTTTCTTTTTTTCTTCTTGAAATTTTTCTCCAGTAATATTGATAGTACCTCCAGAAGCACGTTCATCTGCTAGGCCTCTGAGTACTAGGCCTACACTGGTAGCATAGATAGGGCTCTTCACCTCATCTACCATACCCTTAGCTAGGTGCTCATTAGGATATCCTATACGTGCATCTAGTCCAGTAACAAACTCTGCTAACTGTGCTATATGTTTTAGCTGAGATCCACCACCAGTCAGTACTATCCCGCCAGCCAGTTTTTTCTCCATATTACTCGCTTTTATCTCATAATACACGAGCTCCATTATCTCTTCTATGCGAGCTTGTATAATCTTACTTAGGTTTTTGATAGAGATCTCGCGAGCCTCTCTCCCTCTGATACCGGGGATACTCACTATTTCGCTATCACTTAGTTCATTTGCCAATGCACTACCAAATTTTACTTTCAGAAGCTCTGCGTGAGCTTTCATCACATTACATCCTTCTTTGATATCTTCTGTGATGATATTACCACCGTAAGGGATAATAGCCGTATGTCGGATGATATTATCGTGGAATATAGCCACATCCGTGGTACCTCCTCCTATATCTACAAGCACTACACCCGCTTCTAATTCTTCTTTACTCAGTACCGCCTCTGCAGATGCTAGTGGCTCTAGAGCAAGTTCCGACACTTTCAGCCCTGACTTCTCTACACACTTATAGATATTTTTAGCTGCAGAGATCTGGCCAGTAATAATGTGAAAGTTACCCTCTAGTTTCACTCCTGCCATGCCTACTGGGTCTACTATACCGGGCTCATCATCTACCGTATAGTCCTGAGGCAATACATGAATGATTCTGTCTCCAGGTTTCACGGCTAGTTTAAACATATCGTTTTCTAGCTTCTTAAGGTCCTCTGTATTGATCTCCGCCTCGCCATCATTTCGGATTATCATACCGCGATGTTGCAAACTGTTGATATGAGCACCCGCTATACCTACTTGTACCCGCTTGATGTCTACATTAGACTTTTCAGAAGCTTCCTTTACAGCTTCTTGTATAGCAGCTACCGTCTTATCTATATTCGATACTACGCCTCTGGTCACACCTCCGTGAGAGGCTACTTTACCCATACCTAGGATGTCTACTTTACCAAACTCATTAGCTCTACCTACTATCACACATACCTTGGTGGTACCTATATCTAGCCCTACGATGATTTTTTCTTGTGCTTCAGCCATGTTATTATCTACAAACGATTTGATCTTTATATTTTAAATTTATAATTTTATACTTATCCCACCCTATGTAGTTTAGTCCTTCTGAGTAAAAATCTATAAGCTTCGCGAATTTCTCCTCTAGCTGAGTCGTATCACCGATGATAAGTCTTTGGTTTTTTACTTTTGGGATGATCACAAGGTCACCATTGTTGTCAACAAATATCTGTTCAGTGAGGGCCTTCATAAATGTATTTTCATACACATAGGTAGATAGTGTGTACACTTTCTTAATCATAGCATTTGTTAAACGGCCATTTGCTATGGGTACGCGAGCCACATCTGTACCTGCCACAGGTATCTTAATCATACCACTCGCTAAGTAATAAGACTCTCCGGATCTAGGAATGATCCTAACCAAAGGTACTCGCTGCTCTACGGCTATGAGTAACGTCCCTCGCAGATCAAAACTTACCTCTGCATTACGCACAGCAGGCAGACTTTCAATCTTACGCTCTACGTCTTCGAGTGATAACTCAGACTGTGAAATCCCTATCAATCCGCCGGTATACCAACTACTGATACGCTCATTTATCAGCCTTTCGGTTACCAGTTGTTGTTCTACTTCTGCGTCTATCTGCACGATTATTTTTTCACATGTTTGCCGCTTATGATCTTTTTTAAAGAACACTAAAAGTCCAATTAATAGCCCTAACGAGAGCAGATACAGTGACTTACGTATATATGGATTAATGCTACGCATAGTATTCTTTTATCAGAGGCACTAGTCTGTCTACATCTCCTGCTCCTAAAGTAAGCAGGACTTCTATTGTACTACTTTTAAGTTCTTTGAGTACGTCTTCTTTAAGCACACATCTGGCATTACTCAAGGATACTTTTTTTAAAATAGCCTCACTAGTGACTCCTTCTATTGGTTTTTCTCGTGCTGGGTAAATAGGGATAAGCAATAACTCATCTAGCTGAGACAGTTCATATGCAAACTCCGTGAGGAAGTCCTGCGTACGACTAAACAAATGCGGCTGAAACACCGCAGTAATTTTCTTATTAGGGTATAACTCTCTTACTGAAGATATAATAGCTCTGAGCTCACTGGGGTGGTGTGCATAATCGTCTATGTATGTTATACTATCTGTTTCTAGTACATATTCGAATCTACGTTTTATGCCTTCAAAATTAGCCAAGCCACTGCGAATAGCTTCTAGGGAAACGCCGGCTTTTAGGCACATCAAAGTTGCACCTATAGCGTTTTCTAAATTATGCGTCCCTGGTATAGTTAAATACAAATCGTCTATCTTATCTAGACCAACATTATTTTCTATGGCAAAACCGGTAGCTCGTGGCGTCCTACTTTCTAATACACCATAGTAATCTGCAGATTTATCTGTAGCTGAGTAAGAGACTCCTTCTATATTCTGTGCATAGCCTTTAGCGTAGAAACGACGTGAAATGTTCGGAATTAGTTCTGAGAAGTCGATATACGATTGCTCCAAGACTTCTTTTTTTCCATAAATATCTAAGTGATCTGCATCTGTACTAGTAATGATAGCATAGTCTGGCCTAAGATGGAGAAATGACCTGTCAAACTCATCTGCTTCAGTAATACTGAAATGCTCAGTATCTCCTTTTTGATAGAAGTAATTACTCCCTAGATTCGTACTAATGCCACCTAAAAATGCGGAAAACTGCTTCTCTGAATAGTGTAGTATAGTAGCTATTATACTGCTGGTAGTGGTCTTACCATGCGTACCCGCTACACTTAGATTGAGCGTTTGCTCAGTCACTATACCCAGCACTTCTGCTCTTTTAGCAAGGCTATACTCTTCTTTCTTAAAAAAATTAAAAAGTACATTATCCCCTGGAATGGCTGGCGTATACACCACCATAGTAGCATTTTTATCGTTTATATATTCCTGCGGTAGTTCTGCTACATCATCTGCGAATGATACGGTTATGCCTTCCTCCTGCAGCTTATTAGTCAGAGGACTTGGCGTTTTGTCATACCCAGCTACCACATAGTCTTGTGTATGAAAGTAGCGAGCTAAGGCACTCATGCCTATGCCACCTATTCCTAAAAAGTATATGTATTTCTTATGAACCAAGGTCTGCTACTATTTCTTTTACTATGTTTTGAGCTGCGAGTGGCAGTCCCAGTTTTTTAATTTCTTGTTGCAATGTCGCTACTTGAGTATTGTCATTGAGTAATGCTATTACATCTTGACCAAGTTTTTCAGTAGCTTCCGTATCCTTACAGAGTAATGCAGCTCCTTTATGTACTAAGCTCATGGCATTTTTAGTTTGGTGGTCTTCACTTACAAAAGGTGAAGGGACAAATATGGTAGCTTTCCCTAGTGCTGAAAGCTCAGAAACTGACATAGCTCCTGCTCTACTAATTACCACATCTGCTACTTTATATGCCATATCCATTCTCTGGATAAAGTCAGTACGTGTACCCCATGCAAATTCGCCAAACTCACCCGTATAATTCTTGCCCGTCTGCCAGAGAAGTTGAATGTTTTCTTTTTGAAACTCTCCAAGATTCGCTGCTATAGCTTCATTGATAGTGCGAGCACCTAGACTACCTCCTACTATTAGTATTGTCTTTTTATTCTCTTTTAATGAAAAATAGGTGAGTGACTCTTCTCTAGTTACTACACTATCGAGTATATCTTGTCTGATAGGATTACCCGTGACTACGAGTTTAGAAGAAGGAAAGAATCGGTCCATTCCATCGTATGCTACACAGATTTTTTTTGCAGCATCTTTCATTAGTTTATTCGTGATACCAGGAAATGAGTTTTGCTCCTGTAGATATACGGGGACTCCCATTTTACTCGCCATATAGTTCAGCGGACCACTGGCATATCCGCCTACTCCTATCGTAAAATCAGGCTTAAATTTTTTAATAATCCTGAATGAGTCCCATAGACTAAAAATCACTTTAAATGGAAGACTTAAATTTTTAGGTGTGAGTCTTCGCTGTAATCCGCTGATCCATAGTCCGTGAATCTTATACCCTGCATCAGGAACTTTCTCCATCTCTATCTTCCCTTTAGCTCCTACGAATTCTATCTCACTCTCAGGATACTGAGCTCTCAATTCATTAGCTATGGCTATCGCAGGAAAAACGTGTCCACCTGTACCTCCGCCTGATATGAGCACTCTATACTTACTTGGCATCTTCTCTTTCTGGATATATAGTTCTACTAGCACTGAGTATGATACCAAATGCAATACTCACAAATAAGATAGACGTACCACCTCTACTCACAATAGGTAAAGCGAGACCCGTGACTGGAAGTAAATTTACTGCTACACCCATATTAATAAGAGCTTGCACCACTAAACTAAAAGACAATCCGATAGCCATAAGTGCCGCTAGCGAATTCTCTGACCGCAGCACTATCCTGAAGGAGCGATAGAGTAGTAACATGTACAGTATGAGTAAAGCTGAGCCTCCAAAAATACTCCCGTATTCCTCTATTATGATAGCATATATAAAATCTGCAAATGGAGAAGGCAACACATTCTTCTGTCTGCTTCTACCTATTCCTCTTCCTGTGAATCCGCCCCGAGCTACAGCTATTTTAGCTTGTCTACTTTGATAGGTTCCGCCGTCATCACTTCCACTACTAAACGCTTCTATTCTGCTCTTCATAGTAGCTATGCGGCCAAACTGCACATCACTCTTCATCACATAAGTAAATGCACCACCTAAGACTACGACTCCTATTAAAACCAATAGCCCTATTTGCTTCAGAGGTATTCTACCTAAAAATAACACCAGCATACTCGTAAGAAAAAGTACTGCTGATGTAGAGAAATCTTCAGGGAATATGAGCAAGCATACCAGTAATATAATCCCTAGTATAGGTAATAATGTTTTTTTAAAATCGTGCACTTCACCTTGATGTTTTGCCATAAATCGAGCTACAAAAGCTACCAATGCCAGCTTAGCAAAATCTGATGTCTGCACTGTAAGCCCTATACCTGGAAGCATCACCCATCTCCGAGCGTCATTAATCTCCACTCCAAAAATAAGAGTATAAATAAGAAGAGGTATAGCTAATAAAAGCATTATCTGAGCTATGCGAGAGAAATACTGAATATTCACCATATGCGTAAGCCACATCGTAAACAAACCAAAAAACAACAATGCGACATGCTTAATCAAGTAATACTCCGTATTACCTCCCCTATCCGTATAGGCTAAAGCACCTATAGACGAGTATACTGCGAGTATACCGTATATAGACAATGCGAATACGACGAACCAGATATATAGATCGCCTTTTAAGTATTTCCCTACGAATTCTCTCACAGATCTCTTACAGCTCTCTTACAGCTCTTTTAAACTGGTTACCTCGGTCTTTGTAGCTATCAAATAAATCAAAACTAGCACATGCTGGAGAAAGAAGTACAGTCTCACCAGTCTCACCTAGTCCATAAGCTATACTAACAGCTTCCTGTGCACTACTTGCATTTATCATCATATCTACATCCTTACGAAATGCTTGATGTAGCTTCATATTGTTTGTCCCTAAGCATACAATAATGCGTACTTTTTCTTTTACCAATGGACTAAGAGCTTCATAATCATTCCCTTTATCAACTCCACCTGCTATCCAAATAATTGGGTTTTGGGTGCTCTCTAGTGCATACCACGCTGCATTCACGTTAGTAGCTTTACTATCATTGATGAAACTTATTCCTTTCACCTTACCCACAAACTCTAGTCTGTGCTCTACGTTCTTAAAGTCTGAAAGACTTTCTCTGATACTCTCTTTTCTAATAAGTAAAGAATTAGCGATGATAGATGCTGCCATCGAGTTATACGTGTTATGCTTTCCAGCGATAGTTAATTGTTCTACTGACATAGTGAATTCGATTTTTGATTTGTTTAACTTTATTTTGATTTGGTGGTCTTCTACCCAAGCTCCTTCTTCCAATGGACCACCTGAATAGGTAAATGGAATAAGCTGAGCATCGGTAGTGTGATGTTTTAATTTATTTACCACGTCCTCATCATCTGCACAGTAGATGAAGCGTTGGTTTTTATTCTGATTTTGATTTATCTTGAACTTAGAGTCTATATATCCTTGATATGAATCATACCTATCTAAGTGATCTGGTGTAATATTGAGTAATACAGCATAATCTAATGTCACGGTGTACATACCGTCTAGCTGAAAACTGCTGATCTCAAGCACGTAATATTCCTTATCTGTGAGTGCTACTTGTTTGGCAAAACTGATTCCTACGTTTCCAGCCATTCCTACATTTAGTCCTGCTTTTTCTAGGATATGAAAAGTGAGCATGGTGGTTGTCGTTTTGCCGTTAGTCCCTGTAATACCTATAAGTGTGGCTTCTGTGTAAGCTGCGGCAAATTCTATTTCGCCTACTACTGGGATATCCTGCTCCTTAGCGGCTAACACTATAGCTACTGTATCTGGGATACCTGGACTTTTTATTATTTTAAATGAAGAAAGAATCTTAGCCGTATCGTGACTTCCTTCCTCATAGGTAATTCCATACTCTTCTAACTCAGCTTTATACTGAGGCTTAATAGTACCATAGTCAGAAACCCAGACTTCAAAGCCTTGCTTCTGAGCTAAGATGGCAGCTCCTACGCCGCTCTCTCCCGCACCTAATATGGATATAAGTTGGCTCAATTTCTTATCTTAGCTTAAAAGTTATGATGGTAAATATGGCTAGCATAATGCCAATAATCCAGAAGCGTACTACTATCTTAGGTTCTGGATATCCTAGTTTCTGATAATGGTGGTGTAGTGGTGACATTTTGAATATTCTTCTACCCTCACCGTATTTGTTTTTGGTATACTTGAAGTAACTGACCTGCATCATTACGCTTAGGTTTTCTACTAAGAAGATACCACATAGAATAGGTAGCACAAGCTCCTTGCGAATCATAAGAGCCAATACTGCTATGACGCCTCCTAGTGCTAGACTGCCTGTATCTCCCATAAATACCTGAGCAGGAAAGCTATTGTACCATAAAAAACCAATACAAGCTCCTGCTAGTGCAGCTGCATAAATCACTAGTTCACCTTGGTTTGGGATAAACATAATATTAAGATAATCAGAGAAAATAAGATTACCACTGATAAAGGCTAAGACTGCTAGGGTCACACTAATAATGGCTGAACTTCCTGCAGCTAGTCCATCTATCCCATCGGTAAGATTAGCTCCATTAGATACTGCGGTGACCACTGTAATCACTACTAGCATAAAAACAATCCAAGACCATTTTTTAGCTCCCTCATGACTCATCCAGAAAAGAACCTTGGCGTAATCAATCTCGTGCGTTTTTATAAATGGAAGAGTAGTTGCTGTACTTTTCACATCTTTGAAATACATCAACTGACCGTTGATATTTTTCACTTCTACTCCTTCAGGTGCTTCTTCTACTGTAGCTACTTTATACTGTTCACGTACTACCACGTCATCATTAAAATGAAGTACTAAAGCTACTATGACGCCTAGACCCACTTGACCTACGACCTTAAATTTACCTGCTAGTCCTCCTTTATCTTTTTTATATATCTTTATATAATCATCTACAAATCCTATGACACCTAACCAAATAGTACTAAATATCATCAACTGTATATAGATATTATCCAGCTTAGCAAAAAGTAATGTAGGAATAAGTATAGCTGCTATAATAATAAGGCCACCCATAGTAGGTGTGCCCTTTTTAGCTTCTTCACCGTCTAGACCAAGCGTACGGATAGTCTCAGCTGCTTGTAAGTTTCTCAGCTTCTCTATCAGCGTTTTACCAAAGACTAGTGAAATAATAAGTGATACTATAACTGCAAGTGATGCTCTAAATGTGATGTACTGAAACACCCCTGCACCTGGCAGGTTATACATATCTTGTAGGTAGTCAAATAGGTGATATAGCATTATTCTTTGAGTAGTTTTAGGTTTTTGATTATTACTTCTTTATCATCAAAAGGGTAGCGTATTCCGTCTATTTCTTGGTAGGTTTCGTGACCTTTTCCCGCTACTAAAATGACATCTCCAGTCTGACTTAGATTGATGGCGGTCTTTATAGCTTCTTCTCTATTTACTATTTTCAGTACTTTTTTATACTGCTGAGGTTCTACACCCACCATCATCTCCTCTATAATAGCGTTAGCATCCTCTGTACGCGGATTATCTGAGGTGAGAATCACTCTATCACTAGCCTGACAAGCTATACGAGCCATTACCGCTCTTTTTGTTTTATCTCTATCTCCTCCACACCCTACTACGGTGATCAATTGCTCATTTTTAGTTCGAATAGCATTAATAGTATCTACCACATTTTGCAATGCATCAGGTGTATGAGCATAGTCTACTATAGCAGTAACGCCTCCTCCTTTTATATTCTGGAAACGACCATCTACACTATTGATAGCACTAAGTGCAGTTACTATATCTAAATGCTCTTTATCTAGTAAAAAAGCTACTCCGTATACTGCGAGTACGTTATATGCATTGAAGTGTCCCACTAGTCTGAGCCATACTTCCATACCACCTAGATCTATAAGCATCCCATCAAAATCACTCTCTATAACCTTAGTCTTAAAATCAGACACTGATTTTAAACTATACGTATATTTACTAGCCTTGGTATTTTGTACCATAGTGGCTCCATTTTTATCATCCTTATTTACCAGAGCAAAAGCATCTGAAGACAAGCCATCAAATAGTCTCTTTTTAGTATATATATACTCTTTAAAATTTGTATGATAGTCTAAATGATCATGCGTAATATTGGTAAATACACCTCCTTTAAATTCCAGACCCGCTGTACGGTACTGATGAAGTGCGTGCGAGCTGACCTCCATAAATGCGTACTCACAACCCGCGTCTACCATCTCAGCAAGAAGCTCATTGATCCGTACACCGTTAGGCGTAGTATGTGTGCTAGCAGTATCCACACCTGCAATGCTGTATTTTATAGTGGAAAGTAATCCAGTCTTATGCCCTAAATTCATGAAGCACTGATATAGCATAGTAGCTATGGAAGTTTTTCCATTCGTGCCCGTTATCGCTATTAATGTAATATTCCTACTTGGGTTCTCATAATATTCAGACGCTAAGTAACCCAATGCCTCTGAAGCATTTTCTACTACTATGTATGTTACTCCTTCATGAATATCTGGTACTTCTTCACACAGTACCACTATAGCTCCTAGCTCTATAGCTTTAGCTATATAAAGATGTCCATCCGTCTTAACTCCACGAGTAGCTGCGAATAGAAATCCTGATTTTACTGCTCTTGAATCTAGCGTAAGTCCAGTTACCTGAACGTCCTCATCACCGTGTATCATCATCGGCTTGATAGCCATCAATATATCGCTTAGTAATCTCAATTTAGTCTGATGTAAATAATTTGATTCTTAGAAATTCTCTCGCCTGGTTTTGGACTCTGCTCCATTACTCTGCCATAGCCATTGATCTTAGCTCGTAGACCGTTCAGCTCTGCTACGTATATGGCATCTTTAGCCCCTAGTCCTCTTAAATTTGGCATTTTACCTGAGTCACTTATTATACCTACAGCTCTTTTACCCTTAGTACCTATGCGTACTAGATCTGTATTTACTTCTTCCGTAAGTTTTACCCCCAACGTTTTATTCAGTTCTTTGAAATCTGTATAATAACCTGCTACGTAAGCAGGCACTTTGTTTTCAGATTGATCTACTTCTTGCTTTACGCTTATGGTAAATATCTTTTCTGCTACTTCAGAAAACACAGGAGCCGCTACATATGAAGCGTAAAACACACCATTACTCGGCTCATTTACCATCACATAGATACTATACACAGGTTTATCAGCGGGGAAGTGTCCTACGAAACTGGCATTGTATTTTCTGGAAGCTTGATAGTGCCCTTTAGTAGCTATCTGTGCGGTACCTGTCTTGCCACCCATGGTCACTACAGTACTCTGTACATTACTAGCCGACCCTTCAGTAAATACTGCAGCTGTTAATTTTTTTATCTTGTCACTAGTCTCTTTAGAGCATACCCGCTTAGTAACTCTTTTACTCTCCTTATCCAATACTACTATACCCGCATCCGTCACCTTACGTACTACATTAGGCGACACTAGTATTCCATCATTGATCACTGCATTATATGCGGTAAGTAGCTGAAGTGGAGTGTGCTGATTCTCATACCCTATCGCTAGCCAAGGAAGCGTGAGCTGAGACCACGTGCTACTCTGAGGGTGATTTAAAAATGGTTCTGGCTCTCCTTGTATCTCTAATCCTGTCTTCTTGTCAAGGTTTAAATTTCTAAGATGAGCGATATATTTACCTGGCTGATTCGCATAATTATCAAAAATAATAGACGAAAATGCTACATTACTGGAACGAGCAAAAGCCTGAGTAAAACTCATTTTCTTATATATTCCTCTGTCAGAATCACGCATAGGCTTGCCGAAGTAATCCCGCTCACCATTATAGATATTCATACTATCTCCTGGCTCTATCAGTCCATCTTCAAAAGCAGCCATAGCCGAATACACTTTCCATACACTGCCTGGCTCATAACTGAGGCCTACCGCATAATTATACAATTCACCGTATGTACCATCTTCTCTTCTCTTTAGATTAGAAATAGCCTTTATATTACCGGTAGCCACTTCCATTACTACTACACAGCCATTTTTAGCATTGTGCTGTATTAGGGCTTTCTCCAGTGAGCGTTGAGCTATCTCTTGAAAATCAATATTAATGGTAGTATGTACATCTCTACCGTTTTGTGGTTCTATCAGGTTCTCATCATTCAGTGGACGATACCCTCCTGAGATACGCTGCACTAATCGCTGTCCTTTGATCCCACCTAAATCTGAATCGTAAGCACGCTCTAATCCTACACCGGGATTATCCTTGGTACTGTATCCTATGGTACGATACGCTAGATCTCCAGCCGGTTTTACCCGCTTAGTATTCAGCTCTGCGAGTATTCCACCTTTATATCTTCCTTTATTGAAAATAGGAAAAGTACGAATAGCTTTCTGCTCGTGATAGGTGACCCTTCTACGAATGAGCTTATAACGGTTTTTATCCTTTCGTGCTTTTTTCAATAATGTATTAAAATAACTGACTGTATGCTCAGGATACAGTGCAGAAAGCTCAACGGCCAGATCATTCACATAAGTCTTAAACGTATCCTTATTTACCACAGTAGCATCCCAACGCATCTCATAGATAGGCATAGATGTAGACAGCAAGCTCCCATCATCCGAGTATATATTCCCTCTAGCAGGCGTGATATCTTGATGGCGAATAGTAGCATTATCTGAAAGACTAAGCCATTTTTCCCCTTCTACTATCTGTACTTTAAACATTTGAAAAAGAATAACAAAAGCCAAAAGCAATACTACAGTCATCCCAAAAACCACACGCCACATTATGTCTCGCTTGATATTAGTCATTTGACTTACGAATTACTTTTACTGCTCTGTTCGGTTCTTTCACTCCACGGCCTGCCAGTCTTTCTTCCAGATTAGCTCTAGAGCGATTTTTCATTATCTCAGATTTGAGAGTGATATTTTCGGCACGTAACTCTACCAGATTTTTTTTAGTATGCTCTATATCTCGTACTATATTATCCGTACGATGAGCCAAATAAATATAGAGTAATGCTGCTGCAAAAAGGAAGAGAAGGTAGTTTATCCATTCCGTAGTTAACTTAAGCTCAGGTGCAGAAATAGACCGTTTCTCTTTTGCCATTAGATACGCTCTGCTATTCTTAGTTTTGCACTTCGAGCTCGTGTGTTTACCACTATCTCATCACTTGAAGCCATTATGGGCTTCTTACATATAGCCTTATAGACTAAAGGCATATTGCCAAACTGATCTGTAATTCGATCTCCAGCAGTATTGCCTGTTTGGATTAAATTTTTCACAAGCCTATCTTCTAATGAGTGATATGACATCACCACTAGTCTTCCTCCTGGCTTTAGCAGATTAGTAGTTTGCTCCAGCATCTGCTCTAGCGTACTGATCTCTGCATTCACCTCTATACGCACAGCTTGATAGATCTTAGCTAGCGTCTTATTCTTTGTTTTATCGTGAAAAAACTTATCTACTGCTGCTTCTAGGTCTTCGGTAGTTTCTATTTTTTTAACCGTACGGTAGTTGATGATGGCATTTGCCATAGGAGAAGCCTTATCCAGCTCACCATAGCTACGTAACACCTTAGCCAGTTTTGGCTGCTCATAGGTATTTAGCACCGTGATAGCGGAGAAATCAGCATCCGTATTCATACGCATATCCAGTCCAGCTTCACCAAACCTGAAAGAAAAACCTCTATCCTTAGCATCTAGATGATGAGAACTTACTCCTAAATCTGCCAATACACCGTCTATTTTACCTGCCTTATAATAAGAACAAAAATTTTCCAGATACCTAAAGTTTGCTTCGCAAAACCGAAGACGCTTATCATCAATTCTGTTTTTAATAGCATCGGCATCTTGATCAAAAACTATTAACACGCCATCCTCATCTAACTGATCCAGTATAGCCTGTGAATGACCACCACCGCCGTAAGTGACATCTACATAGGTTCCTTTAGGATTAATCTGTAGTCCATCGATACACTCTTGGAGCATTACGGGTACGTGATAATTACTCATCAATACCTCCATCTCCTTTAGAACCACCCATCACATCTTCAGCTAGATCTGCAAAATCATCTGCATCCACATCCATCATGTCTTCATAGAGGTGCTTGCTCCAGATTTCTATTCTATTGCCATAGGCATAGAAGATAGCTTCATTCTTAATTTCAGCATACTCACACAGCTTTTTAGGTACGAGCATACGAGAAGAGTTGTCTAACTGTATCTCAGTAGCTCCATTACTAAACTGGCGTATGAACATTCTGTGCTTTTTATTGAAATGATTTAGCGTACCTAAACCTCTCAACTCTTCATCCCAGTCCTTTCTTGTATAGAGGGTAAGGCACTTTTCAAAGCCTCTATTTACCACTAACTTACCTACTGTATCCTTAGGTAACTGCTTTTTCAAGCCAGCAGGAAGTACCACTCGACCCTTATCGTCCAGCTTAACTTCAAATTCTCCTATGTATAGCGGTTTAGACACTTAAATGATTTGTTGATGACAAAAGTAAAAGGATTTCTCCCACTATCTCCCACTATCTCCCACTTTTTGATATAAGTATTCCACAAGGTATGTTATCTACTTGATTACCAAGTATATAAAAGGTGGCACAAATTCCCTTAAACTGTCGTAATTAGCGTTTATGGACGGATAAAAGGGACATTTTTGGAGTATCGGGGCAGAATGTGGGGGATTTGGGGTTGGTGAAAGTTTGGGAGATTTAGAATTATATTTGAGGTGTTATGAAGATATCTCTGAATAAAAAAAATAAAGCCTTAAAACTATTGACTACGATTCACTTCATCGCACTTGGATTATTTACCGTTGCACTCTTCTGGTGGTTTTCAGAGTTTAATATGAGACTGTATCAAAACATAAGATTATTCATATTTTGCACTGTACTTCTAAGCGGAGCAACTATATTTTATATTGGGGAGATTTCTAAACTAAAAGCATCACACTATTTCAAGACCTCTCTTATTATTCCTATTCTGGCATTTGTACTAATAATGATATCTCTTTTGGAGGCATACCACTATTTTACGCCATCTCTAAACCCTTTTTATCGTCCGGTGTAGTATCAAAGAAGGAAAAATTGGAGCTTCGTGAAGCCGCAAACTTTCTTGGCCCAGGATATCGCTATGCTATTATTGAGACCAAGTATAGATTTTTGGAAAACCATAAAGTTGACATACATCTAGATGGCCAAATAACACCTAACTCTGTAAACATCAAAGAAGACGATTCATTGATTAGATTAGAATTCAGCTATGACCAAATTCATTACATCAGCCTTAGTAAAGATACCGTATTAATATTTCCAAAATAAAAGGCAAACCTCTTAGTTTGCCTTTTATTTTTACACCTTAATTCTTTTATTATTCACCCTTCGACTCCGCTCAGGATGACAATAAACAAAACCTTTTGTCTACTCCACCACAGTAGCCTTAGCTATTGGCTCATTGCTTTTTACTATCACAAAACAAGACGTAGCATAAAATGCTCCATTCTGCCCAGAGGCTGTACCACCGTCTGAAATCCAATCTTGATAGTCATACTCAAAACTTAGCGTATTCCCTCCATTAGCATCTCCTAGTATATCTGTACGCACTGGCACGGCCATACCTGGACACCATCCTGCTCTGTCCGGCTCCCAGTTTCCACGTTGTGCTTTTATAGGATTATCTGGACAACCTATAGGTCCCATAAAATGCTCAAAAGTTTTAATACCATCTAATCTTACACTATGCGTGCGGTAACACCACTCTGCACATGGTCTACCATCACCATCTGTAGGAGTAGCATGTCCCCATCCTGATATCACAGTACGGAGTGCAGTCTCTTCTGCACCAGCAGGTATAGTAACATCTCTAGTAAGGTCATACTCATGCACTTTGCCATACGGTACTCCTGATGTGGACCACTGGTCATACATTAGTATAGGAGATACTGCATAGCACTGATAATCTGGCACTCCTGTAGTTACTTCAAAATTTACAGTAAGATTCCATCCATCTGCTCCCCATGTTTCTATTCGTGCTCGTAAATCTACTTCGCCGTGCAGCAATGATTTGAAATCTGTGACATCTATTTCTATTCCTTTTTCCAATGGAGAGGTATTCACACCATAAGGAGTAATATACCTTCCTATCTCGTACCACTCGTCTGCTTCCTTATCTTTTACTTTTATATTGGCATATACATCCCAGATATTGCATCCACCGTCAGGGCAATCCAACTGCACAAACATTTTTATATTATCGATATTACGCTCTGTAGTATGCAGGGTAAAGGTCTTTTCGACGGTTTGATTCTGACCACCGCCAAACGCAATACGTTGTTGATCAAACGTATGGTACTCGATAGTTTCTATCACTACTACTTCTGGCACTTCCAGCTCTTCCACTATGTCCTCATCTTTGCAGGATTGGAAACCTATAATTAGTGGCACTACGACTGCCAAAATGGTGTAATACTTCATGGTGTCAAATAAAAGACTATTTTAAGACGTATCCTAAAGATTCATTTGATATGAGCGATAGAAGAAGAGTCAAAAAGAAGCAAACAAAAAAGGCGAGCTTCACAGCTCACCTTTCGTTTATTCATTGATAATTAACTTATCTTTACCCTCAGACTACGCTGAGGATAACGCCATTTAACCTACATCCTCGCTAGAGTCTGTAGCTGGTTTATTGTCTCTATTTCTATTGTCAGGACGATCTCTATTGTCGCTTCGGTTATCTCTACCTCCGCCACGTCTGTCATCTCTTCCACCACTACGTCTGTCATTACCACCTCTACGATCATTATCTCTACGCTCTCTTGGTGGACGCTCTACATATCCTTCTGGCTTCTCAGTAAGCACTTTCATGGATAACTTCAACTTACCGCTTCTTTCGTCCACGGCTAGTAACTTAACAGTTACTTCTTGCCCTTCAGATAGTGGAGCTTTGTCCATAGTCTCTATACGTTCCCAAGAAATCTCAGAAATATGAAGTAGTCCTTCTTTACCTGGAAGTATCTCTACAAATGCACCGAAATCCATTATTTTAGTGATCTTACCAGTATACTCAGTTCCTGGCTCAGGATCAGTGATGATACCTGTTATCCATTCTTTAGCTGCTGCTATCGGAGCACTACCTATACCTGATATCTCTACACGTCCAGTATTACCGTCTTCTTCTATAGTGATAATTGCACCTGTTTCTGCTTGTATTTGTTGAATTACTTTACCACCAGAACCGATGCAAGCACCGATTTTATCTTTAGGTATAATCATCACTTCTATTTGTGGTGCATGATCCTTAAGACTAGTCTTAGGTGCAGAGATAGTTTTCTCCATTTCACCTAGAATATGCATTCTACCTTCTTTAGCTTGCACTAGAGCTTCCTCTAATACATCATAAGAAAGACCTTCTACTTTCATATCCATCTGTACAGCGTAGATACCATTCGCATTACCTACTACTTTAAAGTCCATATCTCCTAGGTGATCCTCATCTCCTAAGATATCTGAAAGAATAGCGTAACGACCTTCTTTGTCTGCTACCATTCCCATAGCGATACCAGATGCTCCTGATTTCACTTGAATACCTGCATCCATCATTGCCATACTAGCAGCACATACCGTAGCCATAGAGCTACTTCCGTTACTTTCTAATATATCAGACACGATACGTAGTGTATATGGAAAATCATCTGGAATCATTCTCTTGATACCTCTTTCTGCTAACGCACCGTGACCTATTTCTCTTCTACCTGGACCTCTATTAGGTCTAGCTTCTCCTACTGAGAATGAGGGGAAATTATAGTGTAGCATTAACTTGCTAAATGATTTAGCTTGATAGTTATCTATCATTTGCTGATCCAGCTTAGAACCCAATGTTACAGATGTAAGTGACTGAGTCTCTCCTCTAGTGAATAAAGCAGAACCGTGAACTGAAGGTAGGTAATCTACCTCAGACCAGATTTGTCTTACTTCGTTAAGTGCTCTACCGTCTAAACGTTGCTTAAGGTCAAGCATCATATTACGTACAGCTTCTTTTTTAGACTTCGCCAGGTATCTTTTTACCATAGTGATAGTCTCACCATCTGTATCTTCTGGCAGTGAATCGATGTACTCTTTATTGATAGCACCGAATTTTTCAGAACGCTCGTCCTTCTCAGAAGGAACCTTAGCTGCGTCATAAAATTTCTGATAAGTAGCTTCTTTTACAGTTGCTGCTAGTTCTTCAGAGTTAGTTTCGTGGTTATACTCACGTGGTGCTTTTCTACCACCCATTTGGTCGCAAAGAGCAAGTTGTGCAGCACAATCTTGTTTGATAAATGTATGAGCAAATTTCAATGCCTCTACCATTTCTTTTTCAGAAATACCATTCATTTCACCTTCCACCATATTCACATCAGCAGCTGTGCCAGCTACTAAAAGATCTACGTCAGAATTTTCCATCTCAGCAGCAGTAGGATTAATCACCCACTCGCCATCTACTCTACCTACTCGAGGAGCAGATATAGGACCTTCATAAGGGATATCTGAGATAGTAAGAGCTGCAGAAGCAGCAAGTGCCACAAGTGCATCTGGCAATATCTCTGCATCTGCAGAAATAAGCTGAATCATTACTTGAGTCTCTGCGTGATAATCACTAGGGAAAAGTGGACGAAGTGTTCTGTCTACGATTCTACATATCAGGATCTCAGAATTAGATAGACGACCTTCTCTACGAAGGAAACCTCCGGGAATACGTCCACCAGCAGCAAACTTCTCTTGATAGTCAACAGACATAGGTAGAAAATCTACTCCAGCTCTTGCTTCTTTGTTGGATACTACTGTGGCTAGAAGTTTCATTCTGCCTTGTGATAGCACGATAGCACCGTGTGCTTGTCTTGCTAATTTACCCGTTTCTAGTGTGACATCTTTGCCATCACCGTAGGATAATGTTTGTGTAAATACGTTCATAATGTTGCGGATTCGTTCCGCTTTCTTTAAATAATTTCAACTTGCTCGTCTGCCAATGCACACGAATTCTAATTTTGTATCTGCTTCATCTTGCTGAAATTAAAAGCTGTCTTCTAAGTATGTGGAAGACGCTAACAATTATTCGACATAAAAAAACAAAAGTCCAGACGTACAAAAACACCCAACTAGCAGGTGTACTTTTGTACATGCCAGTTTCTCAACTACACGAACGGGACTTTTTTCAGAAAGGTTTTTTCTCCTCAACAAGTTGAGGTGAATAGGCTGTTTACTTTCTGATGCCTAATTGCTTGATAAGCTCACGATAGTGAACGATATCTTTCTTAGCAATATAGTTTAATAAAGATCTTCTTTTACCTACTAGCTTCACAAGTGTAAGCTCAGTAGAGAAGTCTTTTTTGTTAATTTTAAGGTGCTCGGTAAGGTGAGATATTCTGTGAGTGAATATAGCAACTTGTGCCTCTGCGTGCCCAGTGTTTTTAGCGTCTCCACTGTACTGTGCTATAAGTTCTGATTTTGTCTCTGCTGTTAATCGCATCTTTATATAATTGTAAATATTTCTATTTAAGGGCTGCAAACTTACGTTTTAATTCTGAATTATTAAGTTTAGAGAGTTAAATATTTTTCTAATCGAGAACTACCAACTTCCTTTTCACGTAGCCCCTTAACGTCTTAATACGAAGGAAATACAATCCTGAGCTTAATCCTGAAATATCAGCGTCTATCTCTTTCAGATTCACCTCTTCTTGAGCATATACCAAATCCCCTTGTATATTAATAATATCGTAAGACAGAATATTTAGTGCAGATTCTAACTTAATAGCACCATACGCTGGATTAGGATACACATTAACATCGCTAGTCTCTATATGGTTTATTGTGCCAAGTTCTATCCTATTATGCCCTACTTTAGTACACGGTTGATTATTGGCATACATCTCCACACTATCCTTTTCATAAAAGATATCACTTCTATCACTCTCAAAAACATAAGTGCGTATACAAAAATCTACAGAAGGTCTATGATTGTAGTATTCCAAAACGATAGGATGTGTGAATTCTAAACTATCTCCAGGCACTATTGTAGCGTTTACATAACCTATTTTAGGATCTATAATAACATTGGCAAACTTTATGCTAGTGTAGTAACCATCAGTGGGAAAAATAGTATCTGGACCATGATTTATCATAAAATATTGCACCGAATCAATACCTGGACTGATGTAGTAGTGCCCAGAATCTGGATACGACCTTACTATCTCTATATCAATCATTCTCACTTGACCTTCGGACTGAAGACATGAAATACAAACGAATAAAATAAACAGTACTTTTTTCATATTATAATTTTAGAAGTTTTGATGTAGAAAATGAATTGCCATTATAAATATCCAAGTAGTACATCCCTCTAGTTAGTAACGTAAGGTCTAATCTTACTGTTCCTTCTCTTGATATAGAAGACTCACAGCTCAATTTTTCTCCAATACTATTGTACACCATAATTTTAAAATCTTCGGTAGTAACGCCTCGCAGCATTACATAATCCTCTACTACTGGATTGGGATATACCAGAATTGATTTTAGCTCTTCACTCGGTGTGACCCTAGCTGTATTTCTTAAATAAACTATATTCACGTAATCTGAGTTGTCCCGTGTATTAGGAGATACTTCTGGGAACAAAGGACGACTAGCACCCACTGGGCTATAAATCACTAAATGACCACTAAAAAAGAATCCTAATTTCTTATAATCTATGTCCTTTTCAAAATAGAAGCTATTACTAATGAGAACAGAATCGCCAACACCCAAGTCAATGCTTACAAGTCTCTTAATCTTATCTCCTTCCGCAAAATTACTAGCAAGCTGATAAACTATGGTGTCTGTAGCGTAAATACTGTCAACGCCCTTATTTACTATCCAAAAAGAATACGGCAAGTAGGTCAATGCATTTACAGTATCTCCTTCACTAGGAGTTTCAAATCGCACACTCAAATCACATTCTCGGTATTGAGCACTTACTGAAGTAGTAAAAACTATAGTAATAATAATTGATATAAATATTTTCATGTTTTATTTTATTTTTAATGACATTAATGTGCAGGCGATACTGAGAGAAGACAGAATAACAAACTTACGAAAAATTTAGGTTTTTGGTTTGGTTTGGTTTTAATTTCATAAATAAAAATAGGGTATCCTCTGTAATAATCCAAATGTACCTAGTACCCACCAGCCCACTTACGCACAAACCACTCAATACTGAGTAGCGATAGGATTAACCAAAATATCCATTGGAATTTGATGAGGTCTTCTAATTTGTTATCTGCTGCTATCACAGATTTAAGGTTTTCATTTTCTAGAAGAGTATTACCTAGCATCTCTGCACCAGCCAGCGAGACAAACTGACCTCCAGTAGCTGACGACAATCCTCTGAGCATATTAAAATCTGCTGTGAGATTCATAAGTTCCTTCTGCTGACCTATTATGGTAAAGTACCCTTTATCTGCTAGAGAAACTCCGCCTACTGTAGCTTTAGCTCCGTATTGATATGCCCCCGCTGCTAAGTTTTGAAGTGCTAGTCTGTACTGACTTCCGCTAGCAGTCATCGTATGCTTATACACTTTGCCATCTGCATCTTTCAGATTTATATTGATCTCCTGTCCGCTGATAGGATCCAGACTCTGATTATATAGCTCCCCTAATAACGTAACGTCCTCTCCTACTCCATACTGCTTAGCACTTGGGTAGACTTTCAGTAGTTTCTTGTCTTCTTTTACCGCCAGGTACTGCACCATCTTAGTCACTAGACTATTCACTCCGTCATGCGTTTCATTCTTTTCAAAATCTACCAGTCTCCACTGCCACAAACCTGTACCTGCTACTATACCTAGACGCGACTTATTACCCGAATTTAGCAAAATAAGTGGTTCTTGAGTAGTCACCGAGCCTATCTGCTGATAGAGCAACACGTCACTGGGTTGGTATCCTTTGTACCTACCAAAAGCTGCTTTCAGCGGTGGCCATTTCTTAATATTCTGAGCTAAATCTGCTTCTAACTCGAAGTACTCAAATCCTCCATTGACTAATGGCAATGCGGCATTGGTTCTGCCCCCAGATGCACTGAATTTTATATCTTGGCTTCCACTATTGAATATTCTGCCATTGAAATCATCTCCTACGACTAATAGTACGGGGATACGGTTACTTTTTAGCTTTTCATACAGATTAAGTTGTGCTTGCGAAGCAAACCAGTTATGCAAGACCACTAAGTCTACCTCTGTGGATACTTCGTACGAATTTAAGGATATAGAAGCCTCATAGTTTTCATTGGTGTTGATAGCTGCACGGAGCATCCCGAGATCTGGATGCGGAGCATTTGCCCATATATTCACTTTCTTTTTACCGTCTATCACTTCTATGTATAGCGTATATAAATTATTCGCTGTATTCTTCTCATTATCAAAAGTAGTGAGTCGCACGTCTACTTTGTTTTGTCCCAGTTTATGAGCTTTAGCTACCACATCCAGTTCATAGTAAAAATTATCTTTATCTATGAAAATACTCTTTTGTGAAATTACGCTCCCATTTAAGAGCACTTGCATATTAGCCTGCTTACCAATAAGTTTAGCCGCCTTTACTTCTACTCGCATAGGAAACTCATTCCCTAAATATGCTAGAGAGTTATGAGACACATTATTGATACCAATATCTGCGTACACCGTGGTATCTCCTACTCCGATAGTATAAATAGGCACTTGATAAGTTTCTGCTATGAAACTTGGATTACTTCCCCCGTTATAGATCCCGTCTGTAAGCAGCACCACTCCTCCTAAGTTTTGATTTACGTAGTGTTCCTTGGTATATCTGAGTGCTTGGGAAATATTGGTTTCAGAACCTGTAGCAGTTAATTTATCAGCTGTGGTAAACTGTGGCACATTACTGTACGAAATGATATCCACCTCATACTTCTCGGACAATTTAATCTGTAGATCCGTGACTTGCTTAGAAAGGCCTTCTGCAGCCTCACCACTCTGTATCATAGACTTGGAGTCGTCCACTACCACTGCTATGATGGGCTTCTGAGTAATGAATCCTGCATACTTAAGTACAGGCCCAAGCAGTAAAAACGCGAGTATACTTCCTAGTAAAAAACGAAGAGTAGGTAATAAAATCTGTACCCACTTATACTCAGCAAAACGCTCGCTGTCTTTAGATCTGTAATATAATATAGCTGCATAAGCTAGTCCAACGAGGAGACAGAGCGATACAAACCACCAAGGGTAGGCTATGGAGATGTTCCAATTCAAGTCGGTAAAATTAGTGAATTGGTTGATTAGTTGACAAGTGAAGGCTGCTTTTATACATCTTCTGTACTCCATGATTCATCTTATTTGTAAATAAGACTACTTTCCAATGAACAATTTCGTTAATTATTTATTTCACTGATAACTAAATTTTAACTTCGCAGCCGTGATAGAAACAGACATCATAATAATAGGTGCAGGACCGACAGGACTTTTTGCCGTTTTTGAAGCAGGACTACTTAAACTAAAGTGCCACCTCATAGACTACCTTCCACAGCCGGGAGGACAGTTAGCGGAGATATATCCCAAAAAGCCAATCTACGATATCCCTGGTTTTCCGAGCATATTGGCCGGAGAATTAGTAGACAACCTTATGGAGCAGTCCAAACCTTTCAACCCAGGATTTACTCTAGGCGAAAGAGCTGAGAGCATAGAAAAGACCGATGATGGCCAGTTTATAGTAACCACAAATAGAGGTACAGCACACAAAGCTCCGAATATAATGATAGCAGGAGGTTTAGGATGTTTTGCCCCACGTAAACCAGACCTAGAAAACCTTGAAAGGTTTGAAGATCACGGCATAGACTATATCATCAAAGAGCCTGAAAAATTTCGAGATAAGAAAGTAGTAATAGCAGGCGGTGGAGATAGTGCTCTAGACTGGTCTATATTCCTAGCGGATGTAGCTAGTGAAGTCACTTTGGTACACAGACGTACTTCTTTCAGAGGTGCCCTAGACTCTGTAGAAAAAGTAGAAAACCTTGTAGCCACTGGCAAAATGAAACTAATTACCGAAGCTCAAATATCTGCATTAGACGGTGGCGATGAGCTGGATAAAATTACTGTAACTGAAAATAACGGAACCGTAACAGAGATTGATTCAGATTACTTCATTCCACTATTTGGGCTAAGTCCAAAACTAGGTCCAATAAAAGAATGGGGACTAGACTTAGGTAAAGAAGCCATAGTAGTGAATACAATGGATTACCAAACCAATGTACCTGGTATATTTGCCATAGGTGATATCAATCAGTACGAAGGCAAGTTAAAGCTCATACTTTGCGGTTTTCACGAGGCTACAATGGCAATACAAAGTTGCTACAAACGCATATTCCCGGATAAGAAATTAGTATTGAAATATACTACTGTGATGGGAGCTCCTGGGAGTTAAATTTATCTATCCTTCGCTACAATTTCGTTCATCCTTCGGTACATTCGCTTGCAGCGAATACTCAGGATGACAAAACCAATCAGGATACCAAGTTTCACTAAAAACTTTATTTCATTGAATAGCCCTTTGTCATTCTGAGTGTTTTTCGACGATAGGAGAAAAATGTATCGAAGGATAATTTTAAACTTAAATATGAAGATATACCACAATAACAGATGCTCAAAAAGTAGACAATGTCTAGCTTTGATACCACAAAGTGGAATAGAGGTAATAGACTATATCAATAATCCACTTACCAAAGCGGAGCTGAGTACTCTTATAAAGAAAATCGGCATTACACCTATGGAACTCCTGCGAAAAGGTGAAGCTGTGTGGAAAGAGAACTACAAAGGCAAAGACCTATCTGATAGCGAAATCATAGATGCTATGGTCGCGAATCCTAAACTTATAGAAAGACCAATCGTAGAGACCAAAGATAAAGCTGTGGTATGCAGACCTCCAGAGTTGGTGCTGGGAATGCTCAATTAAATCTAAGTATAAGCCTAACAAAAGATGCAAATATGAACACTGAATTTTACACTATATTCATATAAACAGGCTCGTGCGATGAAAGTAAACGTAACTATGAGCCTAGAAAAAGCCATCTTGGAAAAAGTAAGAGAGTACGCTAGTAAGCTAAAAATATCATTCAATGAATTGGTAAAAATTTACTAGCTAAAAATGTAGGAACCAATGGTTACAAAGTATTATACCAATTAAACTACAAAATGTCGCATAAAACAGATTCTTTTACAGCCATTTCTTTGTTACAAAACAGCTTGTCTGCCTACGGCACGAAACCGTAACTAATGCTACCTGCCGGCAGTCAGGTGCTTAATTTTTCTACCTCAAACTGACTGAAAATAATTCTATTTTTCAATGCCTTATTCTATAATTCATTTGATATAGATGGAAATAGCAGATTCTAAATCTAAAATAATTTGGATAAAAATTGGGACTGGAATAGAGACGAGATTTATGAAGACTAAAAATGGATATAGATACAAATCCGTACGGCTAAACAAGTTTGCTCAACTCTAGATTTGCTAGGATAAAGAATCTGAAATAACCTATCTAGTTTGGGCCGAATTCGTTATCTTCTATAAAAAGAAATGATTTGAGATTCCAAGCGTTCCACTTGGAATGATGGAATACTTAGTACAACACATTGGGTGAATAAATCAACCTAAACCGTCTTTCTAATCTCTACCTGATGCGGGTAGGGTATTTCGATATTATTATCGTCTAGAGCTTTTTTAATAGCTTCGTTAGCTTGGAAATAAACATCCCAATAGTCCTCTGAAAGGGCTGTAGGCCGAACGGATAAATTAACTGAACTGTCACCAAAACCAGTCACCACTACTATAGGTGGAGGATCTGCGAGCACATTAGGCATTGCTTCCATAGCAGTAATCAATACTTTTTTTGCTAGATTTATATCTTCATCATACCCTATACCTATAGTTAAATCTACTCTTCTTGTCGACTGCATAGAAAAGTTAAGAATCTTATTATTTGCTACAGTTCCGTTTGGTAAAATAGCACTATTACCTGTGGCTGTAGTGAGTACCGTACTCAGTACAGAAATCCTTTCTACAGTACCCTTCACTCCGTCACTTTCTATAAAATCACCCACTTTAAATGGCTTGAACAAAAGTATAAGAACTCCTCCAGCAAAATTAGACAGACTCCCTTGTAATGCTAAACCTACCGCCAAGGATGCTGCACCTAATACTGCTATGAAGCTAGTAGTCGCTATACCTAACATAGAAGCAACCGTAACAAGAAGAAGCACTTTAAGTAAAACATTGAATAAACTACACAGAAACGGGATCAAGGATAATTCAACCTCTCTACTTATTAGTGTTTTCTTAAACCAGCGATTGAAACGTGATATAACCCACCAACCTATCACCAATGTTGCTATAGCTGCTGCTATCTTTGGTAGATAGATTTGTCCTAGTCTAGTAAAGTAATCTACCCAGTCGTCTACCTTCCCATCTTCAATTGACACGTCTTGTATTACTTTCTCGATTGACATAATATAGCACAATGGTAATAAAAAATGAATAAAAAGGCGGACCTAAAACCTAAGTTTACAAATAGCGAATTATCTTCGCCCTTAGCTTTCATAATGAAGATATCATACAACTGGTTAAAACGATTCATAAACTTAAAATTACCTTTAGAAGAAATCTGTGAAAAACTCACTATGAGTGGATTAGAGGTAGAGCATATCGTAAAAACTGAATCAATAAAAGGTGGACTAAAAAATCTAGTAGTAGGGCACGTACTTACCATAGAAAAACATCCAGACGCAAATAAACTGAATAAAACTACCGTAGACATAGGAAATGGTACCGTACTCAATATAGTATGTGGTGCTCCTAATGTAGATGCTGGACAAAAAGTAGTGGTAGCTCCCGTAGGCACTGTCCTTTACTCCGACACAGGAAGTTTTATAATTAAGAAAGCCAAGATCAGAGGAGAAGCGTCTGAAGGGATGATATGTGGGGAAGATGAAATAGGACTTGGCTCAGATACGTCTGGCATAATGGTGCTAGATAGTAGCCTTACTCCTGGGACGCCACTCACAGATTTATATACGATAGATACGGATCATCAATTAGAAATAGCCATCATACCCAATAGAGGTGACGCTATATCCCATATGGGAGTAGCTCGTGAACTACAAGCACTCACTGGCGAAAAGTACAGAAAGCCAAGTATAGAGCGAATAGACGATCGCGGACAAATGCGAGTAGATGTAAGTATAGAAAACGCCAAAGCTACCCCAAGATACAGTGGTATAACCATCACAGGTGTAGAAGTAAAAGAATCTTCAGAGTGGCTTAAAAAGAGACTGAAATCTATCGATTTAAAGCCTATTAATAATATCGTAGATATTACCAATTTCATACAACATGAAATCGGTCAGCCTCTGCATGTTTTTGATTATAGTCGAATATCTGGACGTAAGATAATCGCCAGATATGCTAGATCAGGCGAAAAACTGACTACTTTAGACGAAGAGGAACGTGAGCTTACAGAGGATCATTTAATTATATCAGATGCTGACAAGCCACTAGCACTGGCAGGAGTTCTAGGTGGACTAGACTCCGGTGTATCAGACTCTACCAGCACTGTTTTCATAGAAAGTGCCTACTTCAATCCTTCAGCGGTACGCAAGACCGCTAAGAGTTTTGGACTAAATACAGACTCTAGCTATCGGTTTGAAAGAGGAACCGATCCAGAAATGGTAAACTTTGCTCTCATCAGAGCAGTAAATCTAATACTTGAAGAAGCTGGTGGAGAAGTAGCCTCCGAAATAGTAGATATCTATCCTGAGGTTATAGAACCTCTGGAGATTGAAATAAAGCTTGATGACCTCGATACGTTTGTAGGACACAACATCCCAGAAGATGACTCCCTCCGTATCTTGCAGAGTTTAGAGATAAAAATAAAAAGGAATAATAACCGTAACTTATTTTTAGAAGTACCTCGCTATAGACCAGACGTAGAAAGACCCGTAGACATCTACGAGGAAATACTACGTGTATACGGTTTTGACAGTATACCTATACCACAGAAAGTAAATTACGTGCCATCTGTGATAGCGAAAGATACTCCACATAAAATTAAGACTAAGGTGAGTAACTACCTAAGCAGTGTAGGCTTCAATGAAATAATGAACAACTCACTGATCGCTAGCAAACTGTATAGTGAAGAACAATTAACCGAAGCTGTATATATGCTCAACCCACTGAGCCAAGATATGAACGTGATGCGAATGGAACTCGTAAACTCCGCACTCAGTTCTGTAGCGTATAATGTAAATAGAAAAAATACTGACCTGAAATTTTATGAATTTGGGAAAACATACTTTAAAAAAGAGGACAAATACGTAGAATTAGAAACACTACAACTCACCTTTACAGGGAATAGACACCCAGAGCACTGGAGTACTAAGAGTACTAAAGCTACTCAAGATGAACTGATGGCAGTAGCTGATAATATATTCAAAAAACTAAATATAGCTCCTAAACAAATGGATAAGCTAGTAATAGTGGACACCATCACTAAGCAGCAGATGAAAGCTCATGGATTAAAACAAGAAGCTATTTCTCTGCACATAGACTGGGATGCTTGCCTTAAACTAGCCAATAGTAACATCCAGTTAAAGGAAATTCCTGTATTCCCAATAGTACGAAGAGATCTATCTCTAGTACTAGATAAGGCAGTAAGTTATAAAGAAGTAGAAAAAATAGCAAAGCAGACACTACAGCATGTACTTACAGACCTCCTTTTATTTGATGTCTATGAAGGGAAACCTCTAACAGATGACCAAAAATCTTTTGCAGTGGCTTTCTTTTTATACAATCCAAAGAAGACTATGGAGGACGAAGAAATAGATGGATTAATGGTTAAGTTAATCGCCAACTACGAAACAGGCCTTAAGGCTATCATAAGGAAATAATGGAATTATTTGCTCGATTAGAAAATATAGAATTTCACATAAAGCAACTTAAAAGTAAGTGTGTAACCCTAGAAAATACCAATGAGCAACTACTGCTAGAAAATAAAGGTCTTAGACAAAGACTAGAAAACAAGACGCAAGCCTTACTAAATACTGAAGAAACAAATAAAATTAGTAAACTTGCAGAGAGTGCTGGTTCTTCTACAGATACCGCTGCGTTTAAAAACCAAATAGACCAGATAATACGGGAGATAGACCAATGCTTGACATTAATAAAACAATAAACCAAAACAACTAACCAGACTAAAATGTCTGAACAAGAGATATCCATAAAAGTAAATATATGTGATCGGTTTTATCCGCTACGCATTAAAACCTCTGAAGAAGGAGGCGTGCGTCAAGCAGCTAAAACAATAAATGAGAGAGCAAAATTCTATATCGATAACTTCTCGGTACAGGATAAGCAAGACGCTCTTTCTATGGTAGCCTTAGAATTTGTCTCTGAAAAGAAAGAAGACAAAACGACTGGCTTAGATATAGAAAACATAAACACTAAACTTAAAGAACTAGAGCAGTTGCTCGATATTTAATAAGAACATAGGTATTCACTTCTTCCTACATTTAGTCATTTAAAAATAAAAATAAAAAGATGATTGAAGCAATAATAGCAGTAGTCTCGCTTGCCATCGGCGGGGGATTAGCCTGGGTCATAGCATCCAAAAATACAAGTACCAAAGCAATAGAAATAGAAGCAAAAGCAGAGTCTATACTGGTCACTGCCCAGTCTAAGGCTGACTCCCTACTCAGTAATGCTAAGTCTAAAGCTGACGCATATAAAAGAGAGCGAGAACTGGAAGCAAAAGAAAAATTTCACAAGCTTAAAAATGATCACAACCAGTCTACCAGAGATAAGGACAAAGAAATGGATGAGCGTTTTAACGATATAAAAAGAAAAGAGCAAAGCCTGGATTCTAAACTATCTCATAATGCTCAGAAGGAAAAAGAACTTGATGAGTTAAAGAAAAACTTAAGCAGCCAGGTAGATGTAGTAAAAATCAAACAAGAAGAGCTAAAAGATCTAATCAGCTCTCAGATTTCTAAGTTGGAGAAAATAGCGGGCTTAAGCAAAGAAGACGCTAAAACTCAAATGATAGAAGCAGTAGCCAAGGACGCACGTACAGAGGCCCTAAGTCAGCAAAAACTAATCATAGAAGAAGCAAAACTATCTGCTAATAAAGATGCTAAGCGTATGATTCTTCAAACCATACAACGTACAGCAGCTGAGCAAGCCATTGAAAATTCTGTAACTGTTTTCAATATTGAGAATGACGACATTAAAGGCAGAATCATCGGTAGAGAAGGCCGTAACATTAGAGCATTAGAAGCCGCTACTGGAATAGAAATAATAGTAGACGATACTCCTGAGGCCATTATACTTTCTGGTTTTGATCCAGTACGAAGAGAAATAGCTAGACTAGCACTCCATAGACTGGTAGCAGATGGTAGAATACATCCTGCACGTATAGAAGAGATAGTAGAAAAAACTAAGAAAGACGTAGAGCAAGAAATCAACGAATACGGAGAGAAAACCGTAATCGATCTTGGTGTAAACGGACTTCACCCAGAGCTTATCCGTATGGTAGGTAGAATGAGATTTAGATCTTCTTACGGACAGAATCTACTGAAGCATAGTAGAGAGGTTGCTAATCTTTGTGCTACTATGGCTGCTGAATTTGGACTGGATGCCAAGCGAGCTAAAAGAGCAGGACTACTGCATGATATAGGTAAAGTACCAGATAGTGACAGCGAAATGCCTCACGCACTTTTAGGTATGAAGCTTTGTGAAAAGTACGGAGAACATCCTGAAGTGTGTAATGCTGTAGGAGCTCACCATGACGAGATAGAAATGACTAACCTCTTTTCTCCTATCGTACAAGCCTGTGACGCTATAAGTGGATCTAGACCCGGAGCACGTAGAGAAGATAGTGAGAACTATATCAAACGTCTGCAAGACCTTGAGAAGTTAGCACTTGGTTTTGAAGGTGTAGAGAAATCATTTGCCATACAAGCCGGTAGAGAACTACGTGTGATAGTAGACAGCAACTTACTAGACGATAAGCAGGCAGACTTACTTTCATTTGATATCTCACAGAAGATAATGAAGGAAATGATCTACCCAGGACAAATCAAGATTACAGTGATACGTGAACGTAGAGCGGTGAATTTTGCGAAGTAGGTTTTAGTGAATTAGTTGATTGGTTAATTAGTAAATCAGTGACTAGTTTTAGAATATACAAAATGGAGTTGCGAGAGTGGCTCCATTTTTTTGTATATTTCGCCTTACAATGTCTATACTTGGCCCAAACATTAAGACAGAAACCTATGAAATTTAAATTATTTCTTGCGACTTTAATTTGCCTAAACCTACTTTCAAAAGCTTCAAATCCGGTCCTCACTATTAACTCTAGTCGTGACACCATTAACGCAGTATTAACTCCTTTTACGCCATCCGCTGCAACCGCATTTGACGCCGAAGATGGTAATATTTCTGAAAAAATAAAAGTCGAGAGTACGGTCAGTAGCTATTCATTAGGTATATATTTCATTTCATATGAAGTTACAGATTCTGATGGAAACACATCACGTGATACCGTTTGGGTAAGCTCTGTAGACACTACACCTCCAATTATTGAAGGTAAAAATGGATCTCTGCTAAAAATAGAAGTTGGTTCTATTGTAGACCCTTTGGACTATTTAGTATTAGCAGACAACTACGATACCAATGAAGACATTAAAGCAAATAAGACTGTTATTTTCTCAAATCTCAATCTTGAGGAGGCAGGACTTTATTCTTATGTAATAAGAACAGAAGACAATTCAGGTAATCAGTCTAAAGACTTTACACTGATGATAGAGGTAGGAGAGCATTTAAGTATAGAAAATCAGAAAAATCAGAACATTTCAATTTTTCCAAATCCAGCTCAAAATGAGATAAACATAGCTACGAATCTAAAAGATGTAAATCTAACTATTTACAATAATATGGGACAAGAGATGCTATATGAGCAATGGAAGAATAGTCCTATTGACATTAGCATACTGCCAAAAGGTATATACACAATTAGGATAAGCAATGCCCACAAATCGCTATCGCCTAAAGTATTTATAAAGCAGTAATCGTAACATTGCACTCAGCAATAAACATCATACTCAAAAACATAAAATAACTCATCAGAATTATAAAGAATTCGGATTCTATAAAAAAGAGTACCCTTACGGTGCGGTGCTACGCTAAACGAATCCACTTTTAATGAAAATTACGGCTCACATGAAATTTACGGGGAGTAGTTAGTTTTGTAGTGTGATAAATGATGTATTAATCGGGCAAATATTGCCTTTAAAACTGCTAGAGCATTTTGAGATTACGGCGGTTCAGAATGTTGCAGACAAAAATGGAGATCTGGATATAGAGATCCACTTAGATGAGCGTAATATT
>Ga0222647_1000068_pt1 | contig 55465 bp, 90 predicted proteins | sample AntAcemetagen333_FD_179864 | JGI IMG/M metagenome (GOLD analysis project Ga0222647, IMG submission 179864) | Saline water microbial communities from Ace Lake, Antarctica - #333 | ecosystem: Environmental > Aquatic > Non-marine Saline and Alkaline > Saline | place: Antarctica: Ace Lake...
ATAGCACCCTGAGATCCGATTGGACCTGTTACAAGTGAGTCAGCACCAGTCAAACCTGTTGCACCAGTGGGTCCTGTTACAAGAGAATCAGCACCAATTGGGCCAGTTACAAAGCTGTCGGCTCCAATTGGGCCAGTAGGTCCAGTTACAAGAGAATCAGCACCAGTAGCACCAGTGGGTCCTGTTACAAGAGAATCAGCACCAATTGGGCCAGTTACAAAGCTGTCGGCTCCAGTTGGGCCAGTAGGTCCAGTAACTAGTGAGTCAGCACCAGTTGGTCCAAGGGTTCCAGTTGGGCCAGTTACAAAGCTGTCGGCTCCAGTTGGGCCAGTAGGTCCAGTAACTAGTGAGTCAGCACCAGTTGGGCCAGTTACAAAGCTGTCGGCTCCAGTTGGGCCAGTAGGTCCAGTAACTAGTGAGTCAGCACCAGTTGGGCCAGTTACAAAGCTGTCGGCTCCAGTTGGGCCAGTAACGGCACTATCGGCTCCAGTCGGACCAATAGGACCAGTTGGGCCAGTTACAGTGCTATCAGCCCCTGTAGGGCCCCCAGGGCCAGTAACTCCTTCTGCGCCTTGTGGGCCTGACGCAGAGACAGAAAGAATATGCCGCGGGTAGCGCCCCGCGGAGACAGCGGTCACCTCGTACTGAGACATTATCTGGTTACCTCGGACCTAACTGCAAAGTTACCTTGAAGGATCTTATAAACAAATATGTCACCTGATGGGGCCACAAGCTCGAGGTCATAAGTGTACATACCTTCCTCGATTGTGGTCATTACATCATCAGAAATATAGATAGAGACGCTACCATCTGTCTCTCCTAGCTCTATGCCGTCATTTTCTGTAGTAAGGTTCAACAGCACTACAGGGCTCTCAGCAGATGTTCTAACTTGCATTCTTGCAGAGTACCCGCGAAGGATTATCGGCTTATTCGCAGGATCCTTGTAGTAAACTACGCGTGAAAAAGTTGAGCCTTGGTCGGCTATAATGTTGTAAAGACCTGCGGGTGAGCTCAATTAGACTCTTTTCAGCGGTATGATTGGCAGAGTTATCTCAATTGTACCGCAGATAGTGGACCACTACACGAGGAGCTATACTGGACCCATGAGTAGTATTCTAGAAAGTACAGAGTTAAACAATCTGGATGCAGAAGAGTCGGGTCCTGAATTCGCTCACTATGCTGAAGCAGCTTCTGTGACCGAAGGATATATCATGGGTAGGCCCGTAATGGCCATCTGTGGGAAGCTATTTGTACCGTCTAGAGACCCAAATAAATTCCCTATCTGCTCAATTTGCAAAAACATTGCGGAAGCACTACTCTTAGATATATAATAAAAATCAACCACTAGATGTTGACTTATACTGGTTATCCAACCGGTCCTGGCGTCTGCATTTTTGCAACAAAAAACGCCAGGATTTGTCATCTCTTGCCATCTGAAAGGTATCAAACATGGTTACTGTATACACACTGCCTTCATGCGTCCAATGCGACAGCACCAAGAGAGTTTTGACTAGGAACGGTATTGAGTTTGAAACAATCGACCTAAGTACGGATGAAGCTGCCATGGCGCTCGTAAAAGAGCTTGGCTACAGTGCTGCACCTATTGTTGTTGTAGGTGACGACCACTGGAGTGGGTTTCGCATGGATAAAATTTCTGCACTTGTGTAATTATGTACGACATAGTATATTTTTCTAACGTATCTAATAATACGCACAGGTTTATGGAAAAGTTAGGCCTTCCAGCTCAGCGGATACCAGTCCGATGGGATGGTGAAGAGCCTTTCATGGCTTACGGAGAGTACGTTTTGTTTCTCCCCACTTATGGTGGAGGAAATGACGAGCACACTGTGCCAAAACAGGTCAAGAGTTTTTTGAACATCAAAACCAATAGAGACTTGCTTCGCGGTGTTGTCGGACTCGGCAATACTAATTTTGGTGACCACTTTTGCGGTGCAGCCGAGATGATTTCAGCAAAAACTGGTGTACCTTTGCTGTATCGCGTAGAAATAATGGGTACACCGTATGACGTAGAACAAGTAAACGAGAGGTTAAAACAACTGTGGACAACTACAGCTATCACGAATTAAATGCAATGCTCAACCTGTACGGCCCTGATGGGGAGATTCAGTTTGACAAAGACAAGGCAGCAGCTCGCGCTTACTTCCTAGACAACATCAACCAGAACACCGTGTTCTTCCATTCGCTGGAGGAGAAGCTCGACTACTTAGTTGAGAATGACTACTATGACCTTGGACTCTTAGATAAGTACTCAAAAGAAGAAGTAAAGGACCTGTTTAAGCAGGCATACGCCTACAAATTCCGTTTTGAATCGTTCCTCGGTGCCTACAAGTTTTACACTCAGTATGCGCTGAAAACCTTTGACGGCGAACGCTACCTAGAGCGCTTCGAAGACCGCGTTGTAATGAACGCCCTTATGCTAGGGCAAGGCGATGCCGAGCTAGCTAAAAATTTGATCGAGGAAATTATCTCTGGGCGCTTCCAGCCAGCAACTCCCACTTTTTTAAACGCAGGCAAAGCCCAGCGTGGAGAGTACGTTTCTTGCTTCCTATTGCGCATCGAAGACAACATGGAGTCTATTGCTCGTGCCGTTAACTCCTCTTTGCAGCTATCAAAGCGTGGCGGTGGTGTTGCCCTAAACCTCTCTAACCTCCGGGAGCAGGGGGCTCCAATCAAGAAGATCCAAAATCAGTCTTCTGGAATTATCCCAGTAATGAAGATGCTTGAAGATGCATTCTCGTATGCAAACCAGCTCGGTGCTCGTCAGGGCGCTGGTGCGGTCTACCTAAACGCTCATCACCCAGATATTATGAGGTTCCTAGACACCAAGAAGGAAAACGCCGATGAGAAGACTCGCATTAAGACTCTATCGATCGGTGTGGTTATTCCAGACATCACGCTTGAACTAGCTAAAAATGGCGATGATATGTACCTATTCTCACCTTATGACGCTGAGCGCATCTACGGAGTGCCGTTTGGGGATATCTCAGTAACTGAGAAGTATCAAGAAATGGTAGACAATGCGGAGATCAAGAAAACTAAGATCTCAGCTCGTGAATTATTTCAGCGTATCGCAGAGCTTCAGTTTGAGTCTGGATACCCATACATCATGTATGAAGACACCGTAAATGATGCCAACCCTGTAGAGGGCCGCATCAATATGTCTAACCTCTGCTCTGAGATTCTGCAGGTGAACACACCTACTACCTATAACAATGACTTGAGTTACGACCAGATTGGTAAGGATATTTCTTGCAACCTGGGCTCTCTAAACATTGCTAAGGCAATGATGTCACCTGACTTCGAGAAGACCGTTAGAACCGCCATCAAGGCCCTAACAGCAGTGGCTGACATGAGCTACATTGACTCAGTGATGTCCATTGCCGAAGGTAACAAAAAATCTCGTGCAATTGGACTTGGCCAGATGAACCTTCACGGTTACTTTGGTAAGGAAAGTATGCACTACGGCGACGATGAGTCAATTGACTTTACTAGCGTCTACTTTATGACCATTCTATACAACGCTCTAAAAGCGTCCAACGAAATGGCCAAAGAGACCAAGGATCCTTTTGATAACTTCGAAAACTCTAGCTATGCAAGTGGTGAGTTCTTTAGCAAGTACATTGGAGGCGACTGGGGCCCTAAAACTGACAAGGTTAAAGGAATCTTCGACACTGCTGGAATTAAGATTCCAGGAGACTTTGAGTGGACTGAACTCCGCGCTTCGGTAATGGAGCACGGTATCTACAACCAGAACCTTCAGGCTGTTCCGCCAACCGGATCGATTTCCTACATCAACAACTCAACAAGCTCGATTCACCCGATTGCGGCAAAGATTGAAATCCGTAAGGAAGGAAAGCTTGGACGTGTCTACTATCCAGCTCCGTTCCTGACTAACGATAACATGGAGTACTTCACTGACGCCTACGAGATTGGTCCTGAAAAGGTTATCGATGTCTACGCAGCAGCGACTGCCCACGTTGATCAAGGGCTGTCACTAACATTGTTCTTCAAAGACACCGCAACTACTAGGGATGTCAACAGAGCTCAGATTTACGCATGGAAAAAAGGCATCAAAACTATTTACTATATCCGCATCCGCCAAATGGCCCTCGACGGTACTGACGTCGAAGGCTGTGTCAGCTGCATGCTCTAACAGAGAAAGAAAACACTATGAAAACTAAACTAGTCACTAGGCCAATCAACTGGAATAAGGTTGAAGATGTCATTGATCTGGACGTCTGGAACAGGCTTACCCAGAACTTCTGGCTGCCTGAAAAGATAGCTATCTCAAATGACATCCAGTCATGGGGCACGCTAACTCCAGAAGAAAAACAATTAACCATGAGAGTGTTCACTGGTCTAACCATGCTTGACACTATTCAGGGAACTATCGGCTCGATGAGCATTATGCCGGACGCCAGAACTCAGCACGAGGAGGCGGTTATCACCAACATTGCTTTTATGGAGTCAGTACACGCCAAGAGCTACTCGAGCGTATTTTCAACGTTGTGCTCGACTGCGGACATTGACGATGCCTTCCGCTGGTCAGAGGATAACCCCTATCTTCAGAAAAAGGCAGATATCATCCTTGGCTACTACAACGGTGATGACCCGCTAAAGCGCAAGGTAGCTTCCACTCTGCTGGAGAGCTTCTTGTTCTACTCTGGTTTCTACTTGCCGATGTACTGGTCCTCCAGAGCAAAGCTAACCAACACCGCAGACCTAATTCGCCTAATCATTCGCGATGAGGCTGTACACGGCTACTACATTGGCTACAAGTATCAGCTTGGGCTAGCAGAGCAATCTGCCGAGCGTCAGGAAGAGCTAAAGGCCTACACTTACGATCTTCTCATGGAACTGTATGAGAACGAGATTAAGTACACTGCAGACCTGTATGACTCCAAAGGACTAACCGAGGATGTCAAGAAGTTCTTGCACTACAACGCAAACAAGGCCCTTATGAACTTGGGCTACGAAGCGTTGTTTCCTAAGGAAGTCTGTGATGTAAATCCAGCTATCCTCTCAGCTCTTAGCCCAAACGCTAACGAAAACCACGACTTCTTCTCTGGCTCGGGTTCTTCCTACGTGATTGCTAAGAATGAGGCTACAGAAGACAGCGACTGGGACTTCTAAGGAGGCGAAAATGGGTTGCGACTGCGAAGGCTGCGGATGCGGTACAAGTAAGTAAAAAGATAGGCCACCCTCCGGGGTGGCTTTTCTTTTGTATACTGTACCCATGCCTACTTATTCCTATACCTGTGAGAATGGACACGAGTATGAGGAAGTCCGTGGGATTTCTGAAGATCAGCAAGTTTTCACTTGCGTTACCCCCCTGTGTGGCACTAGACTAAAGCGTAAGTTCACTGCTCCGACGATCACTTTTAGCGGGCCAGGATTCAACACAACGCGAGGGTAACCACCATGGGAGACAAACAATACTTAAGAATACAAGTACCAGAGTTTATCTCCGAGGGTACTGCTTCTTGCGCTTCTGAATCTGTGGACCCTGAATTGTTTTTCCCCGTGGATGTTGAAGATCGTACTGGAAAAGTAACCTCGTCTTACAAGAACTTAAGGGCCGCTAAAGAAGTGTGCAACAAGTGCCCACTTAGTCTCAAGTGTTTAGAGTATGCCATAACAAGCTATGACTCGGGTATTTGGGGGGGCACCACTGAGGAGCAGCGCACTAATATTAGGCGCAAGGTCGGTAGAGATAGGTCTAGAATACAGCTTAAGCGCTAGATGGTAGAATAGAAGTTGCCTGGGAGAGAGGCGTCTATATTCGCAATCTATCTAAGGGAGTCTCATGGGAATCTTCGCAGAAGTATTTCGTAGAACCGTAGCTCTAATTATTCTCCGTGTAAGTGGAGTCTTTGCTGGAGGCTCTCTTGCTGGAGTAGAACTCTGGCAAGCAGGTGCAATGGCAGCATTTATCGGCCTCATGGACGTAGCAGAGAATCTATCTCGTGCGTATATGACTGATGGCGTGCTTGACATGCAGGAGATCAACTCGGCTTTTGGCTCACAGTCGGCCGAGGATGCAGATCCGTATCTAGCAAAAAGAGACTAACAAATAAAAAAATAACAGCTCCTACTGGACAAATGCTCCGGTAGGGGCTATTATTTTGTCATGGATACTTTTGAAATTTGGCTAGAACACGGAATTAAGATGGGCTGGTGCGGTCCTGCTATATGTGACACTCATGACGGGACCCCCATGTCAGAAACAGAAATGGAAGAATTTGAAGATGGTGGTGACCCCTGCCTCCACGTAATTCGTCTCTATGAAGATACCGATCAAAAGAAGTCCATTGAGGAAACCCACTCGCCTTCTGTCTGGCGGGCAACAAACCGTGGAATAGATGTATAGTTAGTATCAACAACCCTCTCTAACTCAATTGGCAGAGTGGTTGACCGTTTACGGTTAACTGGTTCGTGGTTCAAGTCCACGGAGAGGGACGTCATCGATTTAAATAAATTCGTGTAGTATTTTAAGCATGAAGCATGAGATATTTGGCGATTTAGCCCCCATAGGCACACAGTACTCTGACGGGCTGTACGTCACATTTAAGGACAGCGATGTGCACGCTGTATACGCGAGTGTAGGTGACGTACCCCCTAGCTCTTTGAGCAATCCGACAGTGATATCTGACATAAAAAACTGCGCCCTCATACCGATCGTTCTGCAGTATGGGCACATGTTTGAAGAGTACCTAAGCGGCATCCTTTCCATGCATGAAGCGGCTACTCTTAGTTCTCAGGTAATTACCTTTATAGTTCCCCCAAAGGCAAGAGAGATCAGCGAGTACGAATTTTTTCTAAAACATTTAGAAGCATACGGTGTAAATTTTATCTACTGTAGTGCAGCTGAAGAATTCTCGACATTTAGATTTAGCAACCTACGCCTAGTTGAAGCCGTTGATCGGAATGCGCACACTATGAGTCTAGTGAGAGACTTTTGCTTATATGTTTCCGATAAATTAGTCGATAGATCAGACGTGGCCGGATGCTCGTACTTGAGTAGGCAGAGTGGGGTAGACTCTCAAGATCTTGACGACGGAGAACTCGAGTGGCTGGCCAACAACAGACACTTAAAATACACAGCTACTCAATCTAGAGTTAACGAAGAATCTACTCTAATCAATTACTTTCTCGCAAAGGGGGACACCGAAATCCGTCTCTCTGAGGATTTTGCCTCTTTTGAGGACCAAGTAAGGTTCTTCTCCTCGCTGAAAACCTTAATATCTCCTTCTGGAAGCGGGCTATTCAATCTCTTCTTCATGAAACCAGGATCCGCTATCATAGAGCTAGCTACACCCTTGGGCACGCACTTCGGAAATGGCAACTACAGTAGTGCGTACCATCTCCAATACCCGCTTTACTCTTTTATATCGGGGCTCAACTACATAGGACTGCCTCATTCTAGGGAACCTAGGGAAATTATAAATAAGCTAGAACTGCTGCACGAATCGATACTCTAATGAGTACGCCTCTATCCGTATACACAGGAGGAACTTTTGACCTTTTCCATTGGGGCCATGCAAGGTTTTTAGAGCAATGCTCTCGCTTGGGTGATGTCTGTGTTTCATTAAATACAGATGAGTTTATCCAATTCTACAAAGGTAGTAATCCTGTAATGTCGTATCAAGAAAGATTGACTACCCTAGAGTCCTGCAAGTGGGTCACCAGTGTTATTCAGAACTTTGGCGGTGCCGATAGCAAGATCGCTATTGAGTCGACAATGCCGGACATTATTGCAGTGGGCTCCGACTGGGAAGGCAGAGACTACTACTCGCAGATGGGATTTACTCAAAACTGGTTAGATGCCAGGGGTATATCTTTGGTCTACTTACCTTACACAATTGGTATAAGCAGCACCGACATAAAAAACCGTCTAAAGTCCTAAAGCTTGCGTAGTTATATCTAGTATGCTACCCTAAACGTATGACTAATAAATTAGTAGCTATATCTGCAGGATTCGCGGCAATAGTTGCCGCTGTAATCGCTGTTCCCTCTGGCGCTATGCCAGTCAAGGCAGAGACTATCTTCACAACTATGGATGTCCAATCTGGCCCGACTTGGGGCCTCGATCGTGTAGACGGTATCATGGATGGCCAGTACTCCTACGGCGGCACTGGAGCCGGCATACGTATATACATTGTAGATACCGGAGTGGACTCAAACCATCCCGACCTAAGCGGACGTGTAATTGATGGATTTGACGCATTCGGCGAGAACTTAGATCAGGTTGATTGTCAGGGACATGGAACTCACGTTGCGGCTGTTGCGGCTGGGACTTACTTTGGCGTGGCTAAATCTGCAACCATTGTGCCAGTAAGAGTCTTAGATTGTTCCGGAGTGGGCAACACAGACTCACTTCGAGCCGGACTAGCGTGGATAATCAGCAATCACCCCGTTGGAACTGCAGGTGTAGTTAACATGAGCCTTGGGGGTGCCAAGGATGATATTGTAAATGCGATAACTGAATCAGTTATTAAAGTAGGGCTAACCGTAGTAAGTGCTGCCGGAAATTCTGCTGCTAATGCGTGCAACTACTCCCCTGCTTCTGCTGCTGGGGTACTTGCAGTTGGTGCTATAGACATGAACGACACTAGGGCATCTTTCTCCAACTATGGATCTTGTGTAGACGTATATGCCCCCGGTGTGCGAATCAATTCTGCTAATACTTTTAACTACAACATGGCCAAGGCCAGAAGCGGGACTTCTCAGGCTTCTCCTTTTCTAGCGGGAGCTATGGCAGCAGCTATGTCGGCAGGAGTGTTCTCTACCCCTTCTGCATCTAACGGGATCCTACAGGTAATACAGCCAACACTAGAGCCCGAACCTGTTACACCAGAAGTCCCTACGGAGGAGCCTGAACCCGAAACACCGGTACAAAGTAGCCCTGCTCTTGCAGAGCCTGAACTAGCAGCTGAGCCTCCAGTGGGTCTTTCGCCTAGCCCCGAACCAGAACCAACTCCTACTCCTACACCAGAACCAGAACCAGAACCAGAACCAGAACCAGAACCAGAACCAGAACCAGAACCAGAACCAGAACCAGAACCAGAACCTCTAGAGTTTCCCGTTATGGTTACCCAAGAAGGTCCTGGCTCGTACTTTGCCACTCTGGAGTGGGAACCGTTAGACGAAGCCAGTGGCTACAGAATCTACAAAACTGGGTCTATTAGACCAAGTTGGCGTCTATTCTGGGTCACGGGCATAGAGAACATAAGCAGGACTGTCTCGGACAAACCAGGAGCAATAGCCATCTATCGAGTCATGGCCTTAGTGGGTTCAAGAGAGATAGAAGTGGGCTCTTTTGACTATCACCCTGCACCTTAAGGTACTAAATATAGCATACTGAACACCGCTATTTTGCTGGTTAATGTACAAAAGGTAGTGTACATAAATGCCATACAACCTTAGGTCTAAGTTTGTATGGAAAACAGGGGATTGACCCCCTATCGAAGAGGAGATACAATTAAAGTATGGAAAACATTCAAACATTAGCTTTAATAGTGCTAGCAGCCGAGTTTGTAATCATCTTGGTGCTCTTCTGGCACCTTGGCCGCGAGTCAGGCGAGTATGAAAAGAAGCACAGAAGCGACGAACGAGATTTGATTATTAGGTTGATCCAATCAACTAGACGCCGCTCCGTGAGCGACGAGACAAATGAATTTAGAGAAGTTCTAGTAGAAAAACTAAAAAACCGTTTGTGAGTTAGAGCCAAATAGGCTATGCTCATACAAGTAAATGAACCCCACTACAGATAGGTGCTAGCGTTGAAGATATTAACAGACTCAGAGGATTGGACGCTCACCAATAACGATAGATGTGACTTCGATTGCACATCCCAGGCTTACGTAAAAGCTGTAGGTAATACGGGCGAGCTACTGTTCTGCTCTCACCACTACAACAAGACTTCAAATGACGCAGATGCGTACGAGAAACTAATGAACTTTGCTTACCAAGTAATAGACGAGCGTGAACGTCTCATTGTGAACAGGCTTCAAGGCTAACCTAATGGCATTAAAGGAACTAGTTCCCGGAGAGCTCTGGGAGTATGAGAACTTTATAACTGATTCAGAGCTTGGGCTCTTGCTCGATAAGGCTAGGTTCGCCAGAGAAGAAGATTGGTTTGCCGAAGACTTACCTGACTATGATAAGCATCATGCTGGAAAAACTTTTGAGTTCCAAGATACTCCTGGGGGAAGCTACCTGTCAAAGGCAATTGACCTTAGAGTTGCTGCCCTGTTCAAAGACGTAGCATACATGAATGAAATAGGTAGTATATGCAGAGCTACATCCCATCTAGAACCTGTAGGGATGCACAGAGATAATGCTGACCAAGACATAGTCGGGGAACATAGAAACACTCATGTGAAGTATGGAGTCCTTATGTACTTAAACGATGACTATATTGGGGGCGAGATATGCTATCCAGAGTTAGGAATAGAGTACAAACCTAAACCAGGTGTCCTGTTGATCCATCACGCTGGCAACTTACATGGTGTCAACCCAGTGACAGAAGGGGTCCGCTTCTCTATGACATCCTTTGTCTATGGCCTAGACGCCCTTATTGTTTAATGTCTCGTGGAAGACAATAATTACGTTGACGCGGACGCCCTTAGTCACATAGTCAACCCCGTGGATAGTGTCATGGCCAGTAAAGAGAACTAGAGTTCCGGCCTTGGGATGTAAGCTAATTTTTAAGTCTGGGAAGTGTAGTTCCCCACCTTCGTAATCGTCGGTGAGAAAAAGCGCGGCTATGTATGGTTTCTGATCTGCAGCGTCGCCGTTAGAGTCTGGCTCCCAGTCGGCATGACCTGCCAGCCAAGCCCCTTCGCGCATCATGTTCCCATAACATCTATGGAGAGTGAACTCTCCCTTGATCTCGTAATTGTCCCTAAAAACTGAGTGAGCATGCTTCACTGCAAGTTTTATCTTGCCTTCGGCATCCCAATCGTAGGTTATAGCATTATCTTCTAAAACTTCGGGGCCGAACAGGCTGAAAGTGCTATACATCTCACGGTCGTCATCTTGCGGAGACAACTGCATAGCTGCCGCTGCTCGGCTGGCCTCCTCCTGTGTGAGAAAGTCTTCAAAGATGAGGTAGTCTTTCGAGATCATGTTGCTAAAGGGATGTGGTCGCGGAAAAAGAATATAAAGTTATAACGTTTCCCCGAAAGAACCTTACGAACTCCATGGAGATTGGCCTCGTTACCTCTAAACATTATCAAGTCGCCTTGCTCTAGCTTTATATCTATGTTGTGATGCTGGAAGTACAGTTCTCCACCTTCATAGTCGCTGTTTAGCATTAAAATACAAGAATAGTGCAGCTCCACCTCGGGTTTACCGTCGTAGTGGTCCCCGTCGTCGTCGTGAGCGTAATTTTCCGCGCCAGTGTCCATAATGTTCCCGTAAAGGCGCTTCATGCCAAAAGTGTACTTCATGTCGTAATTGTCCTGAAAAAACGCTTTAACCTTAGTAAGCATCAATCTCACTGGTTGTAGGAAAGGTAGCTCCTCATTCTCCAAGTCTGTTAGGGGGACTCTTTGTAGTCGATATCCCGGTCTGAATTGGTCTTTCATCGCGTACTCTTCAATCCATTGTGAGTAAGTCTCGCACTGCGAGGGCGTGAGCGCGTTTTTAATGAGCTTGTATGGAAGGTCTGTCATAAGAACATTCTATCATTATTAGATTAGACTATTAGGATGAAGATCATAGGTATCAATGAGACTACACACGATGCTGCAATGGCCGTCATTGAGGACGGTGAGATCCTATTCGCTGGACACGCCGAGCGCTACAGTAAGCAGAAGAACGATTGGTATAACAACGACCTTATTCTGATGGACGCCCTTAAGCACGGATCACCAGACAAGGTCGCCTACTATGAGAAGTCTTGGCTAAAGAAAATTAGGATTGCACGGCACGGTGGGTTCGGGGGTGGACGTCCCTACTACAAAGACACTCTTCTCGGTGGCCTACCAACCATTAACTTCACCCATCACTATTCGCATGCTGCTGCTGGATACTTTACCTCTAGTTTTGTGGACGCCGCTATTGTTGTGCTAGACGCAATTGGAGAGTTTGAGACGTCTACAGTTTGGAAGGGGGAAGGTGAGAAGATAACGCAGGTGAGAAGGGACAAGTACCCCTTCAGCTTTGGACTCTTCTACTCTGCCTTTACGCAGCTAGTTGGGTTGAAGCCAAACGAGGAAGAGTACATCATGATGGGCATGGCTGCCTATGGTGACAAAGATAGATATTACGAGAGAGTACGCAGTTACTTCCCTATCTATTACGCCCAAGAGGGTAACTTTCATAGGGGTATCCAAGACTGGGGAGAAGAAGTAGAGGGCCAAGCAAGATTTGACCTAGCAGCTGCAGTCCAACAGGTTTTTGAGGACCGACTGGTTGAGTACATAACCATGGTTAAACAAACTACTGGCAAGAAAAATCTAGTCTTTATGGGCGGCTGTGCCCTAAACAGTAAGGCCAATACCCTTCTTCACGGCATCTTCAAGAATGTCTGGATCATGCCTAACCCTGGAGATGCGGGGTCAGCACTTGGCGCTGCAGCCGCCCTCTATGGAAAACACCTGAACTGGACTGGACCATACTTGGGTACCAATATCCCTGGGGAGTATCCAGTAAAGAAAATCGTAGACGCCCTTATTAACGACAAAGTAGCGCCAGTAGCTTCAGGTAGGGCTGAGTATGGGCCAAGGGCGTTGGGCAATAGGAGTATTTTGGCCGACCCTAGGGATCCAGACATAAAGAATAAAGTAAATCTAATAAAGAAACGTGAGCTATTTAGACCATTCGCTCCAATTGTTATGGAGGAGTATGCAACCAGGTGGTTCGATATGGACTACTACTCTCCTTATATGCAGTACACACCAAGATGCCTTAAGCCTTGGTTGATCCCTAGCGTGGTGCACGCAGACGGTACTTCTAGGGTTCAGACAGTAAATAAGCGTCAACACCCGGGGCTTTATGAAGTACTAGAGAATTGGCATGCCTACAGCGGTGTGCCAGTTCTATTGAATACAAGTCTCAATATAAAAGGACAGCCTATGCTTAATGATCAAAATGATGTACTAGAATGGGAAGCACACTACAACACTAAAATCATCAGCTAGAGGACTAACAATGACAGAACTTACATTTAGATCAGACATGACCGTGGAGCTAGTCCAGTCAATGGGCGACGATGCTTCGGTAGTAAAAGCTGCTCGTGTCTCTACTGGCGGTAGCACTACTACTCCTGAGAAGGATGCTGGTTTAATTAACTACCTTATGCGTGATCGCCACGGCACCCCTTTTGAGCACAACGCTTTTACGTTCTATGTAGAGGCACCTATCTTTGTGTTCCGCGAGTTTATGCGTCACAGGGTTGCGTCCTACAACGAAGAGTCAGGCCGATACAAAGAGCTTGCTCCAGTGTTTTACATTCCTAGCGAAGATCGTAAGCTAATTCAAGTTGGTAAGCCAGGTGCTTACACTTTTGAAGAGGGAACTTATGACCAGAAAAAGATTGTTCCGGCAGACATCAAGATGGCAGCTAAAGAGTCATACGCTGCTTATCAGCGGATGCTAGAAAAAGGTGTTGCCCGAGAGGTCGCAAGGAGTGTTCTACCAGTTGGACTCTACTCTTCTATGTTCGTTACGATGAACGCCCGTACACTGATGAACTTCCTATCACTTCGAACTATGCGTGAAGGAACAATGTTTCCTTCTTTTCCGCAGAGGGAGATAGAGATGTGTGCCGAAAAGATGGAAGACTTCTTTGCAGAGGTCATGCCAGTTACTTACGCAACGTTCAATAAGAATGGTCGAGTAGCTCCATAAGCAAGCACTATTATAGTCAACCTGCACAGCTAGTACACTGATACCTATGGATATTAAATTTATTGGCGAGACTCAGATTGCTATAGTAGATGACTTAGTTGACGTTACCGTCTGTGACGCTCTCTCTGAAATGTCTAAGTGGTGCAAAGCTCAAGGCTTAGTGTTCAGAGGTGAGCTAGACACTGATGACCACATAGTTGTAGAAGATGGTACGAACTCCCCTCCCCGCGAGGAGGATGACACCTTCTGGCTAGACAAGAATACTCCCATATCGGAGCTCCCGCAGTACTACCAAGACCTTGCTCGAATAGTGTCCGACCGCTCAACTGAAGCTGTGGATGCCTACTTCGCTCTTATCGGGCAGACACTTCCTTACAGGGAGATTAACTTAGACGTTATACACATATTCTTTGCAGGCGAAGAGCTCGAATGGCACATGGACTGCTTTGACTACTCGCTAGTCTTCTACCTAAATGACCGGACAGAGTGGGAGGGTGGAGACCTCTACTATCCCGAATTGGACATAAAGCTGTCACCAGTTAAGAATAGACTGGTAATCCAGCCCTCGCGGATTCCTCACTTGGTCACTAAGATCACTGGGGGCCTTAGGACTACAATGACAACTTTCATCCCCATCGGGGACCCACCGTACCCATCCGACTAAAGGCGTAATTATAATGATGATTCTGTACTATATGGAACGTGCCTACCGCAAGATTAAGTACATCCTCTTTCCGAAGAAGAGGCCAAAGAAGGACTTTATCTACTAATGTATGCTGGCGTAACTACGATAACTCGAGAGACTAGGCATCTACCTATACCCTTTGCGACACTTAACGATGTTCTGACGCTTGTCGAAGTCGACCTCTTGCGTGATTTTGCTCTAAACTTTTCGTCTGACGCTACTGGGGATGACTTCAGTGTGAAGCACGAACTACCTAACCGGCCTACCGAATGGGACCCTCACGGGTTGGTGATGAAGCTGCAGGATCAGTTTAGAGACTACATACAAAGAAACTTCTTCATACTGGGGTCTGTGGAGCCTAGATACTTTACAATCCTCAGGACCGACGAGCTGCAATCATATGTGGACAAGTATAGCTACTTTGAAAATGGTGGATACGTCTTATATACTGCGATCATACCGCTCTCACACCAGGGTACTGACTATACAGGTGGAGATCTTACTTATATGCAAACCGGCGAGGGCGGATCTGGGAAACCAGGGCAGATGCTAGTCCACCGAAACGAGACACTGAACTCTTGGGCGTTAAATAAGGTGGAGTCCGGAATCCGAATAGACTTAGTCCTTGTGCAACACGAAATAGAGAACAGAACAAGCTACACCGAGTTTGAGATGGAACAAACTATAGACGATGGAATGTCTTACTAAATATAGCTCGGAGCATTAGCTGCGTCGTACTGAAAACCTGTCATGCTGTATCTAACTCCGTCAGTAACTGGCGGTACTCCGTGAAGAATATCACTGGAATGCACAACTATCATGCCGGACTCTGCTTCTAGCTCTAGGTCGAGATCCGGATAGTAGAGACTGCCTCCTGAGTAACTACTGCCACTATTTAAATAGCAGATTACCCCATATTTTATCCCTGTATCTCCTTCTTCTCCCTCGAAGGAGTCGGTATGATCTGCTAGATAATCACCGTTGGTCCACCGGTGAACTATGTTCAGTGGCATTCCGATATACGCTCCGGCGAGCCCCCCTAGGGCAGATATGCACGCAAGTATGGCAGTGTCTGCAAACTCATTGAGTTCGTTGTAGTGCCGCACGTTCGCGTCCCCTTTAAGTGTATTGAGGTAGACATTTCGTGCATCCCATCTAGTTACGGGGGTGCCGTCACTCGTTAGAGTCCCTATCTTGGTCAGCCCACTGTCGATTAAGAGCTCCGTATAGCCGGTAAGGGCTTTGCATAGCCCATCAGGTATTGCATTCCGGGCTATAGCAATATCAGCACCAGGCACTTTGATTATCTCCATGGGAAGAGCCTACTTTACTTTTTAACTAGTGTTGCGGGAGATGCGTTAGAGTTGTTGGTACATAGACGAAAGACTACCCTTGAGCGAGCTGGACGCCCCTATTACTAAAGCAATTCTGTACGCACGCGTATCTACAATGATACAAGTAGAGGATGGTGTGTCGCTGGATGTGCAAGAGAGAACCCTTGTGCAGGCTAGGGAGATGTACGGATTCTCCGAAGGTGAGTTGGTCCGCGAAGAGGGCCGCTCCGGTAAGAACGTTACCGGCAGGCCCAAACTAATAGACGCCCTTAAGCGTCTAGACCGTGGCGAGGCAGACGCCCTTATTGTGACCAGGATAGATAGACTGGCCAGGAGTACAAAGGACTTCTTGGACATAGTGGATAGGGCCAACAAGAATGAGTGGAGGCTGATCCTCCTTGATCTAAACCTAGACACCTCTACATACCAAGGAAGATTTGTCGTCACAATAATGAGCGCCTTGGCCGAGATGGAACGTGGAATTATTGCAGAGCGCTCAAAGGATATCCATAAAGATCGCAGAGATAGAGGTATCGTCTGGGGCGAAGATATGGGACCGAAGATGTTTATCCCACCGCAGGTAAGGGAGCAAGTTTTGACTCATAGGGGCAGGGGAATGTCTTATCAGGCAATAGCCGACACGCTGAATATTCAGGGGTTAGTTGCTTCTAGGGGTGGAACTTGGTATGGTTCAAGTGTGAAGAATGTAATAGACGCACTTACGAAAAATGAAAAGGGACTCAATGGCGAGAAAAAAGAAGCTTAGAGAAGAAGAGATAACTGGTCCAATTAAAGATTGGACAGTATCTACTGAGATTCAGATTAACGGCAGAAACGTTACCGTCGGCACAGAGATGAAAATAAAAGGTGAGCGTGGAAGATTCAGGTTCATGAAGCACGTCACTAATGCTGACGGAGTTGAGTGGATAGACGTTTGGGGGGGACCAAAAAAGTCTGAGCACACTAGGAGTTTTAGGTTGGATAGAGTGCAGAGAGTTCACTATAGGAACACTACTGACCAAGCTCTAGCGGCAGAGTATAAGGCTAAGAAGATTGCCATAAAAGCTGAACTAGAGGAGAGTAATGAAGATCAGGATTGAGACCACTAACGGAGCAGTTGTACCTATCTATGCTCAGGATGGCGACGCGGGGGCTGACCTTGGCGCCAACGAGAACGTAGAGATTAGAGCTGGAGCGCGGAAACTTGTTAAGACTGGTATAAAGATTGCCATCCCAGACGGATACGTAGGATTGATCCACCCGCGAAGTGGCCTCGCGCTGAAGCAAGGCCTAACAGTTCTAAATGCTCCTGGAACTATTGACTCTGGATATCGTGGTGATGTTGGCGTTATCCTGTACAACACTGAGTTTAGTAAGACGGCAGTAATCAGTAAGGGTGACCGAATCGCTCAGTTGGTAATCCAAAAGGTTGAAAGAGCAAAGTTTGAAATCGTAGACGCCCTTGATGATACTGACAGAGGCGAAGGTGGATTTGGCTCCACAGGAGTTAACTAAAGATGAAAGCCCTCACCGATAAAGAGAAGAAGGCCGTAAAGCTAATCTTGTCTGCTCGGCAAGTACAACGTGCGACTGAATTTAAGATTGCTCAGGAAAAGAATAGCTCTTCTTAGCCCAACGTGATTTGCTGGGTGTAGACTTAGGGAAGATGTACCAACAAAGGAGCTAAATTGTCAGATACCTCAGAGTCACAGACCACCTCAAATAAGGTAAGGACCTTTGTTTTAGACACATCTGTTCTCCTCTCTGACCCAAAGGCAATCTTTCGCTTTGCGGAACACGAAGTTGTTCTGCCCATCGTTGTGATTAATGAGCTTGAGAAAAAGCGAAACGATGGCGAGATAGGTTATCTTTCACGTAAAGCGCTTCGACTACTAGACGACCTCAGAGATGAGCACGGAAGACTGGACTTCCCTATCCCAGTTGGAGACGGTGGAACTCTACGCGTTGAGCTCGGAAACATTGAGCCTGGCATCCTTCCCGCAGGTTTTCAATTAGGAGACAATGACTCGCGGATCTTGGCCGTAGCGGCGAATCTTAAGAGCGTAGGGTATGACGTAACCTTAGTCTCCAAAGATCTTCCGATGCGAGTAAAAGCTGCATCAATTGGACTAAATGCTGAGCAGTACCTGCACGAGCTTGCCAACGAAGAGTGGCACGGTATCTCAGAGATTGCCGTCTCTGGCGCAGACATAACTAATCTCTACGACAATGGTGAACTAGCACATGAATCCATCAAGGGTATGCCCGTCAATACTGGACTAGTACTATCTTCAGAATCTGGTGGTGCACTAGGTCGAGTCACAGACAGTGGGACCATTCGTCTAGTCAAGGGTGATCGAGAAGTCTTCGGACTACATGGACGCTCTGCTGAGCAGCGACTTGCTATCGATTCGTTGTTGGATCCGGGTATGGGTATCGTCTCGCTCGGTGGAAAAGCCGGAACCGGAAAGAGCGCCTTGGCTCTATGCGCTGGGCTCGAAGCGGTCCTTGAAAGGAAAGAGCACAAGAAGATTATGGTGTTCCGACCATTGCATGCAGTTGGCGGTCAAGAGCTTGGATACCTCCCTGGAACCGAAGCCGAGAAAATGAATCCGTGGGCGCAGGCCGTTTTCGACACGCTTGGATCGCTGGTCTCTAAAGAGGTAATTGAAGAGGTCATAGCTCGTGGCATTCTTGAAGTCCTACCACTAACTCACATTCGTGGGCGCTCACTCCACGACACCTTTGTAATCGTAGATGAAGCTCAGTCGCTAGAGAAGAATGTATTGCTGACTGTTCTATCTCGTATCGGTCAAAAGTCTAGAGTGATCCTGACGCACGACGTAGCTCAGAGGGATAACCTCCGAGTGGGCCGTCATGATGGAGTCGCCTCAGTTGTTGAGAGACTAAAGGGTCAATCGATATTTAGCCACATTACTTTGATGCGCTCCGAGCGAAGCGAGATTGCTGCGCTAGTTACTGACCTTCTAGATTACTAGATGGCCAAACGCGAAATAAAAAACGCCACTATTGACTACAGCGGAGACGCTAGGGAAACTATCTTTGGATGGTGCTCCACTGGACAACATGAGGATTGTACTGTAGAGTTCCCAGGGCATACATGTGTATGCACATGTCACGGAGAGGCCTAAAGTGGATGACCATAAACCTTTAAATAATAAACTTTGGGGAGACCCTAGGATAAATGGCCTGTTTAAAAGTCTACACTTTAGACAAGCGATCTCGGAAAATTTAGATACCGAGTATCTGGCACGCCAAAGTCAGGACCTGCACACAAAATATAATGTCAACTCTGCTGGCTACAGGTCACCTGAATTTATACCCAATCCAGACATCATTGCCATTGGGTGCTCTCAGACTTTTGGTATTGGTGTACCAGACTGGGCAGTCTGGCCTAAGAGGTTAGCAGATATGACTGGGAACTCGTATGTGAACCTTGCGTACTCGGGGGCCTCGATTGAGGCGCAAACAAGATCTGCCATAGAGTACTGCACTAAGTACGGAAAGCCCAAGTATATTGTTGCGCTTTTTCCTGACCTCTATAGGATGCTTGCCCCCGTTGTCGGTGGTGGTATGAGTATCAGAGATGCTGACAGTCGTAAGAAACAGATTATGGACAAGGGGATTGTAGATATAGCAGATATAAGTTTCCCTGACCAGGTTGAGCTGCCCGTGCTCTCTAAGCGCCCCCATGGCGTGACAGATATCCTACCCGCGGAATGGCCTCTATACTTATCGCTACAAGCAATTGCCCTACTCGAAGCATACTGCGCAGCAGCTGACATACACCTCGTATTCTCTAGCTGGAATTTAGAGTCCCTACAAGTACTATCAAGAATGGGAGTCACTGGGGGACTAATTGAGGACAGGACTCAAGAGTTTAAAGATGAAAATGGTCTATATAACAGCACGTGCCATGAAGGAGGGTTCACTGAATTTGGACCTAACTGGGTGATAGGTATGGATAACTATGAAGACAAAAAACAAATTGGACATATTGGCATTCACCGACATTTAGACTATGCTGAGATGTTCGCAGACAATTTAGAGAGAGTAGTACTCAATGCCGAGAAAAACACCTGAGCTTCAAAAAGAGTTTCAACGTAACTGGATGGCGAAGCGCAGAGCTGAGTGGATCGCGTCAAAGGGTGGAGTCTGCGCTAAGTGTGGCTCTACCGATCGTATCGAGATAGACCACATAGATAGAAGTCTAAAGACTTTAAACTTCTCAAGTATATGGTCCAGAAAAGAAGAGGTTCGTATTAAAGAGCTCGCAAACGGGCAGCTACTTTGCTACAGATGTCATAAGATTAAAACTAGAAATGAGAGAATAGACCCTAATCTTCAGCATGGAACAACTGGAATGTATAAAAGAAAGTGTCGTTGCCAGATATGTAAAGATGCAAATGCTGCAAGATGCAGACGACAGAGAGCCGCTAAAGAGGAGCGTGAGGCTAGTGAGTTTAATCTATAACTACAAAACACCTGAAAAAGATGCAGCTGGACTGTGGGCCGTAATGTCGCTCAAGGATGGAATGGTCTTTGAGGGGATAGTGATCAATGAGGCACCACATGGTATCTACCTCTCTATAGGTGGAAATCAAGATAGGCTCTCCCTATTCCCTTGGCATCAAGTTTCTAGAGTTGTGTATAAAGAAGTTTGATATTCGCTGGATAGTATGATACTGTTCTTTCTATGAAGAATACATCAGCATTTCTAGTAACAGCCCTAATACTTTCTGGATGCACCAGTGGTGCAGTAATTCAGACAAGCCCTCCGGTGGAAGAGACGAGTTCGTCATCTCCAGTAGAGAGCGCCAGCCCTAGTCAATCTTCGACCTCTACTCCAGAGTCTGATGCCCCTATTGTAGAAGAAACCTTGTCGACTACACCTACACCTGTCGACACTGCGACTAGTGGGCCAGTCCCGACTCCTACCAGTACAAAACCGCCCACCGGGGCAGACGTCCCTATTGTGAGAGAACCGCTACCTCAGCTGATACTGAGCTCCAATTCGATGAACCCCAATATCTGTAAGCTCAAAGAAAACAGTGGGCCACGCAATAAGTACGGATCTTCTGTTGCGACCAGCTTCCCTCTGGGAGCTACGACCTCTAAGACTGGTCCACGGACCGGGGTCTTCAATGTGGCGCTAGTGTTCATAGAGTGGGGTGACCTTAGGGGAACCGATGCTGACTACGAATACTGGACAAATCAAGTAGAAAAATTTGAAGACTTCTATTGGATGGTTTCCGAAGGGAAGCTAAATGTAGAAGTACATCAAGAAAAGAAGTGGTTCACGGTCGCTGACAGTTATAAGCCTTACATCACAAGTAACGACTTCTCTGGTGGGGACTGGAGGTCGACTCCTACTTTGCAGCCAAAACTTGATGACTTTGTTAGTGCTACTGACGCTGGTGTGGACTACTCCGGCATAGACATGATTATTTACGCGATACCCAGGGCTGAAGAGGTCTTTGAAACCGGCCCCCATGATTTTGGAACGAACCCTGGAACGGTCGCTAATACCCAAGAAGGAAAGATATACAACTGGATAGCTCCTGGAAGCTGGTTTATAGACAACCCAGGTCAGCCTAGTTGGGTATTCATGGCCCATGAGTTTGGGCACGTACTGGGATGGGCAGATTTCAGGGACTGGCTAGAGCAGGGTAAGCAGCCAAACAACTATCAAGCATATATTGTGAATCCCATGCATGGTTTTGAAATCATGGACAACCAAGGTGGACCTATCAGAACTATCGTGTCTTGGCTTCGATGGCTACAGGGCTGGCTCACAGATGATCAAATAACTTGCATCGATGGCGGTGCCGTTAAAGATGAACTGTATAAAGTCACACAGTTGAACAAGATCAACGGCACAGTGGAAGCGCTGGTAATAAAAACCAGTGCCACAACTGCACTAGTTGTTGAGTCCAGGAGATGGGACTCTAGATTTGATGTCCCAGTCGTGCACTCTAAGGATGGCGTGATCATCTACACAGTCGATTCTACGCTTGGCAACCATGAGGGCCCTCTAAAGCTACTAAGCCCCAGGGACATAACTAAATACCTAAAAGAGACCACAACTTACCCAGACTGGAGAACGTTAGACGCCGTGTTCTATGAGGGTGACTCTATTACGGTAGACGGGCTGACTATAAAGCTAGAACGAATGGACAGTGCTGGAGACATAATTAGGGTAAGTCGCTAGGTTGGTAGAATAGATATATGAAATTCCTACCTGCATACGCTGCATATCAAGACTCTAAACTATTTCTTGACTACTTAGAGGCTAATGGGTCAACGAAAGTTAACGAAGCATCGTCTGAGGCCCCGGCAGAGTCACCAGTTAACGAAAGACTTGGTGGCTTCGCTAAGGGTATTAGGGAATTCCATGGTAACCGCGCTCACAGTTACTCTATAGACAAGCATCAATATAAGCACACGTTGAGCCTTGACAGCTTTGAATACATCTCGGCTGGGGAGGACCTAGTAATACCCCCTACCACAGCATGGGTGGGGATTATCTATCTAGACACCCTGGGAGAAGAGTACCAAGGACTGCCTGACATTTTTGGAGACCTAGAGATCTCGCCGGGGGCTGGCGATGTAATGGTGTTTCCCGCAGACGTAGAGAAGTTCTTTGGCGGAGCTGCTAGAAAGTTTGCCATGTACTGGAAGGCAGACTAGTGCACTTTCCTCCAGTGCTAATTGAAGATGCCTTCACCAACGAAGAGCAGCAAGCTCTTGCAGACGTAGTTCACGTCGAGTACGTTCCTTTCAGGGACGAGAGAAACAATAGGGACTTAGCGAAATTCAAAGCACTAAAAGAGTTCAGCGAAAAGCTAGAACCCCTGGCAAGAAAGATCTTTAACGACCCTACGCTCAAAAGTACCTACAGAGTGTACATCGACTACAACGATGAGGACTCGACTCTTAATATGCATAAAGACCAAAACGCTTGTGTGTACACCATAGACTACTGCGTCTCTGCGGAAACTGATTGGCCACTTATAGTCGAAGGTGAAGAGTACAGCTTTAAGCCTGGACAGGCGCTAGCATTTATGGGAGGCGAAGACCTCCACGGCAGAAACCCCAAAGGCGCGGGCCGCGTCGAGAACATAATGTTCCACTTCTGCCCCGAGGATCATTGGTGGTTCACGGAAGGACCTGACCACATAGAAGTTTTGAAGGAAGCTGGAAAGCTAACTATTTACTAGTAGAGTCCCCGCGTGTGAGCTCTCCAGTAAGAGGGTGGAAACTTTGCCATCATTGTCTCTACCTCTTCAGTGTTCTGATATAGGAGTAGGTAGTGATTGCAAGCATCGACGTCCTCAGGCATTCCATCATGGGTACGACATATTGGTGAAGAGTTCCAGCTCCTAGACAAGCCGTATTCAATCCACTCATCGAATGACATCTCTTCTCTACCGGGTTCTGCTTCCATGTTAGAATTCTATCGTGTATAAGCCTGAGCTAATTAAGAACCTCTTCAGTCAAGAAGACATTGATAGATTGAGGGCAGAGATCCTAGATGGATCTGAGCTGAAGCGTGACGACTACGATGAAGTCTGTAATCGGTCAGTCATAGAGCACCATCTCTTAGACTCTTACTTTAGCCGTAAAGCTCTAGATGATGTAAGAAGAATCTACGAGGATGAATCCATAGAGCCCACCATATGCATCTACTCTAAATATGATAGCCCCGACTCTTTTCTGCCTGAACACGTGGACAGGAACGCCTGCGAGTTCAACATCTCTTATGTAGTATCTCAGCAGGAGCCTTGGCCTATAATCATAAACGGCACTAAGTACTATCTAGAAGTGGGAGACGCCATTACTTATCATGGCACCAACTCTCGACACAGTAGGGGAGAGCTTCAAGAAACTAGCAATACTGAAGTAGAGATGTTAATATTCCACTACGTCTCCGGCTCCCATTGGTTCTTTAACCACTGCGACGACTTCTACCCGGACAGTGAGCTGTAATGCAAATAGCAATGCTTGGGTTTGGTAAAGTCTGCAGAAGTGTCACCAACAAGATAAAAGAGTTCCCAGAGTTTGGGAGAGGTGGCAAAGTTCAGATCTATGCTATTCACACTAAGCGTCACTCATTAAGTTATGGACCTGACCTTGCCGTTGAGATTCCCGACCCACATGATGATGGGCTTAGGACTTACAAAGATGGGTACCAAGCTACAGATAATTACTACACATCCGTCACTAACTATGAGGACTGGATATTGGGTGAGCTAGCAAAGGGTGCAATAGACACCGTAATCAACTGCATCCCGTACAGTGACGACTCTCTTCAGATGTTACACAGGTTCTTGGACGCAGCTCCCGAGCACACGAAGTTCTACCTGATAGGTAAGCCGGAACAGAGTGAGCAGGAACTTTTAATATCTGAGGTTGCTGAGCTGAAGAGCTTGCGTATAGCTTTTGTGGAAGATGAAACTAATAGCGTGGACGGGATCTCCGAAGTACTAGTAAATGAGCTGCGAAAAGATTTGAATGGTGGGCTGCCCTGGGAGAAAGTAATCCGTAGTGAAAAGTTCTGGGAAGACGCAGAACAAAAGTACGAAGCCGCACGGCACCAGATGGCTGCGCTACACGTCATGAAAAGAACGGAAGCTGTAGCAGAACGACTAAGTGAGATGCCCGCCGGCAGAACTTCGAATGGAGCTTGTAACATATCTAGTCCTATAACTGAAGCAGACCTAGAGTCTATACAGAGATTTGTAGTGAACGGTGAGGGATCCTTTGAGCGCAATGAGTGGTATGACACCGATAGGAAGTGTCTTGTCGTGGAGCATGAGATGCTTAATTGGTTTTTTGGCCCCTTCTGCTTTGAGGATGCGGCCACGCAAGAGTTTCTGGAGCCTCTGCTGAGAACCACTAGTGCTAGGTACTACAAGTATGACTCTGCGGATAGCTATGTTGAAGCGCACGTTGAAGCGCCTTCGTGTGGTTACGTTATAGATTACGTCATTTCTGGGGACATGCCTTGGCATCTCAATGTTTCAGGTGCGCCTCCCCAGGGTGTAGGAGTGCTAGAGGGAGTAGCTTACAAGTCTGGGCTAACAAGTAGAGCCCCTCTTGGGGTTGCGACAAGTCCTGTAGAATTGCTGGTAATACATTTTGCTAAAACAGTAAACGGGAAAGTACCTAACTGTACGTGCTATCAGGAGGATAAATAATGTTAATGAGTATTCTAGTACTTGGCTATGGACCCGCTGCCCAGGAGTTTGTCAAAGGCATTAAGGCGAGTAAGTTCTACAAAACTACAGACTTAGACGTCGACAAGGCTAGGATACATGTTGTCCAAGTAGAAGACAATAGTGACCCGAAATACTCTGACCTCACTACGGTTCATGAAATGGCAGATGGAAATGTCTTGAGGGTGATAAAAGATGGCACCGAACTAACCCCTAATGAAACACCGTTTGGTGATGACGTGTACTGGCTACTAGAATCAGACGGTCACGACACTGTAGTAGAACTTGAAGAAGGCGACACAAAATGGCTTGAAGAGCTTCTGCCAAAGTTGGCAAAACGTGGATATAGCATCCACCTAACTAACCCAGATTTGGTATTGAAGATGCAGGCCAAGCTTGAGGAGGCCACCGCAGCGGGTGCTACTGAGACTGGCAGGCGTACTTCGCTAGTAACTCACAGTGTCTCTACGGTGCTGCCTAACATCCAAGATCTATTGCTCGATATTTGGCAGTCAAAAAGGCAAGCAACCTCGGTTTCGGCGGCTGATGAAATAGCAATCTCTAAAGAAGGCGAGCCTTGTGGCACCGAAGACTCAGTTCCTTGGAATAATCTGTAAACCTGTAGTAGGATAGCACCATGAGTATAAATGATTGGGACTACGTATCCGAAGGTGTGACTGAAGAGGATCTTGGGATCTTCACGCTAAGCCTATCCAAGGTCTTAGATAAAAAGGGTGAAGCATACCGTGCGATAGACGCGCTTATTGACTCGGCTGGGGAATCCTGGTTTGAGATGGGAGAGAACCTGGAAAGAAAGAGGGTTCTAGATATACTTGACACTTTTGAGCATACCCTGGTAGACTCTGAAGAAGACGCTAAAATGGCGCTACACGTTCTTAGAGAAATGATTTCCAATGCTACGCAAGAAACCGCCGAAGGAACCGAAGGTTACATACCTTCCTAGACCTGCCCGCTCTTATAGGCCTGAATCTTGTCCGGGCCACAAATTTCTTACAGAGACTGAAGGTCTAGTCGATATGGCACTGTCCTATGAAGTTAATGATAATTCAGTGTGCTTTAATTGTGGGTTTTACTTTTCGACGTGGGTGTGGTACTCTAATAAAATAACAACAACGTACAGAAAGGGTATTGATAATGAGGCCGGACAGGTTATTACGTTTCTTGCAAATCAAATTGCAAAAATTGATGATGAAATCCCAGCGGGCTGGGGAGACCATCTCCTGGGCAAACTACGAGATAGAAGAAAGAAGCAAAAAAATAATGACAGATACTAATCACGAATACACTATGGAACAGATTGCAGATATCTACTCTAAGCTGGAGGTCTCAAAACTTCTAATAAGTATGGGCACAGATATCGCCAAGCAAGTTGAAACTGACATTAAATTCTATAGGATGACTAATGACTCAGATAAATAGGACTAAGGGCCCTCTGGTATCAATCAGTGATGCTGCAAAGATGGGAGGTATCAGTCAAGAAACTATAAGAAAATACGTCAAGCAAGGCATACTGGAGACAGAATTTGACGGAGGGATGATCTACTATCGTGAACTACTTAAGGCATCCTGGGAGACAAAACAACGCCACATGACTAGTAATGCTGGTGACAATAATTACAGGAGGCAACAAAATGATGTCTGAGTGTGAGCTACACGACTGGGCATTCGGTACAGATGACGATATAGGATGCCCCGTATGTTACGGAATCTCTATAGAGCGTAAACGGATTATTGATCTAATGTATGTGAAAGCTGCTAATCGTAATATCTTTGAGGCCCTAGAGCATCCGTACTCTGCGAAAGAGCTAGAGGATATGATCAGGGAGGGACAAGATGACTAAGCAAAACGATTACCTAGGCTCACTTGATCCGGATGAGTTCCAGGCGGAGGAAGATTTCTTAAACAACCACTGGGCCAACGACATGCTAGATGCACCTCACGCTTTGATTGCGGTTATAGAAACCAAGATAGCTAGAGCGGTAATTGCAGAGCGTAACCAAATCTACAAAGAGATTGATAAGCACTTTCGGCTATTTGACGGAGAATCAATTTCGCACAAAATCAGCGAAGCGGAGCTTATAACGTTGATAAATGAGGCACTACACGACTAAGCAAGCGTTCGGAAATCCCGAACAGTTCAAGTTGTACAAGATGTACAAGTCAGCAAAATGTCACACTAAACGCCGATTTGTCCTGCATACTTTGCACCTAAATACCATTTATGTCCAAACTATAGCGAAAACGGTAGTGTTGTGACAGTCCACTAAAGTGGACAAGCTTCCACTAAAGTGGACGGAACTGTTACTGCAAAAGCGCCTTAGTAACACTTTGATAGAAACTGTTAGTAAGAAGAAGATAATAATGACTGATCAAGAGCAGAAAGACTACGAGCTGGGCATCCAAGAAGAGCGTAAACGCATACTTGACATATTAATAGCAAACTGCAATACTTATCACACAGCGTTAATGGGTTGTGAGTGTTCAGTGCAGATTGAACTTATAAGCTAAAACGCAAATAATCATTTTTAACTATAAGGAGAAAAATGAGCTTCCTATATATAGGACTAGATGGAGAGATGTCCTCCAGTGAGCTGGCTGAAGGCGGTAAGCTGATTCAGATTGGCCTGTTCACTCAGGACGGGTACCAACTCTCTATGAAGATAAATCCAGGTGAGTGCCAGTGGTCAGAGCGCGCCTTTGAGGTTCACGGCATAACACTAGAGTCTTTACAAAGTGCGCCTCTGCCAGATGAGGTTGACAGTCAAGTTTACGATTGGTTGATTGCAATAGGAGTAGATACTAACAGCAGGGGTAAAACTATCCCTGTCGGGTTTAACGTTGGCGCATTTGACATGCCCTTTGTGAAGGACTCTCTACCTAAAAGCTACTCGCTTTTCTCAAGAAGAACTGTTGACCTAAACGCACTCTGCTTCGCTCTGGACTATAAAGAGGAGAACGGGATGCCCGTAAAGGCCGCGACTTGGAAGAAACGCGCGAAGGCTTATGCCATTGAAAAGATTGGTACAGAAAATCAGCACGATGCTGGTTGGGATGCAGAGATGCACTATTATTGCTTTGAATACCTGAAGGGAGTAATCGGTGCCACTACACGTTCAGATTAGAGTAAATCGGACTCTTCTCAGTGAGATACATATCACTAGGGCGAAAGGTGGCACCGACCCCGACGATGTGAATACTTACATTGCTACTATTGGTGAAGATCCTACTTATCTTGACATTTATGAGCAAGAAGGAGTATACTACAAACATCGCTATGGTGATGGTGCAGAGGTTTGCGTTAGGAAAGCACTCGAAGCACTTAAACCATCTATAAAAACATAAAAGCTAGCATCCGTAAAAACATGGAAATGAGGTCAAAATGATTAAGTTTAGAAGATACAAAGACTCTGACTCGTTAGGGACTAAGTATGTGTTTGGTATAGACCTTTACGATATGAAGACTCAGCCAACACTGGACATTATTATTGGCAAGTGGGTGTTCGTATTCTTCTGTGACAGGAAGACCAGATGATAATCACAACTGAGTCTGGGGCTGTCTATGATCTAACTAACGGTTATTGCATACGCAATGGCCAGTTCGAATTTAGGTATTGGTGGATCTATTGTTTTGACTCTGAGGAAGACATGCCTATGTCCGGAGTACCTCAACCGTATGCAAGTGAAGATGCTGAAAAAAGACTTCCAATTCAAATTGGTAAGCGCATGTACCTAGGCGGCAAAGACGGCTGGAGGATCTCGACTAAGATAGTTTCAATAGAGGAGGCCCAAAGTGAGGCATAAAATGGTCACGACTGAATCGAGGGGTTAGCAATGCTAGACAAAGAATCTCAGAAGCAAAGTCTTGAGCAGAACAGTCTCAGCTCTAGCATCCTACCCGGCAATGCAACTGACTCTGTAGGGATGTTCGAATTTAGCGTATATGACATGACGGGCAGGGTAAGGACCATTGCCGCGGACTCGGGCGACCGGACTCATGACTATTCTGATGTGAACTCTATGGGGTACAGGTCAGACGAACTTAAGCAAGCAGACCTGATAACAATTGGATGTTCGCAAACTTTTGGTATTGGAGTGTGTCTAGAGAACACATGGGGTGCAGTCCTGTCTAGGGAACTTAATATGTCTCATGCGAACTTATCCTTTATGGGATGGTCTCTAATTACAGGTATAACAGCTGCTTATGCACACGCTAGAGAGCATGGTGCGCCTAAAGTGATTGCAATACTTTCCCCGGACTTCTACAGAATTAGTTGGAACTCAAACAGTAAGATTCACACTAGTAGTCAGGACAACAGTAGAGATAATAAAGAAAAAGTTGAGATTTCGGATCAGCACTTAACTGGAATCCAAGGCAGAGACCTTCCTAACTACTCTAAAGCTCCGCACTTAATTCAGGACATCATACCCCCCGAAGTGTCTTACTATCAAAACTTCTGGGCCCTTAACTCTTTCGTTGAATACTGCAGATTAGCCAATATTAAATTAGTAGTTCAGACCTGGGAGCATAGGCTAGAATCTGTTCTCTCAGCTTTTGATCTACTCAAAGAGGTATACGTACCTAGAGACCACGACTCCACTAAGAGCTGCACTGTTGACCATCCTTATGGTAACATGGACCATCCTCACGAGATCTCTAACGGTACTGACATATATGGCAGAACTAGCCCACATATGGGGGCTCATGAGCACTGGCATGTCGCTACAGAGATGGCAGAATTTCTAAAGAAAGCGTAGGACACAAGATGGGAGACTTTATGAGAGAACTATTTGGAAGTGCTTGGCCGTACTATTTGGCATTTGCTGGACTTTTGGTATGGTGGGTTGGAGCCAACCTCTGGCGCAAATAATGAACAACACTTCTTTTTCACGTATGAAGTCAATCTACAGGGGTTGGAAAGAAAGATATGCGCCTGAGTTTATAGAGGGTGCTGAGGAAAACTTCCTGCTAGTTAAAGCTATGGATCAAAAAATGGTCTGGACTGCACACTCTACTTGTGATAGTGAGCAACTAACTCCTGGGGCTCACTGGTTTAATAACAGCTGTTGCTGGGATACCTTTGGTTGGTACGTCAGTGAAACTCCTTGGACTGATAAAGAATTCTACATATCCACTTCTTGGGCTGGCTTCTGCACTGAGTGCAATGAAGATGGAGAAGGAGCAGAGATTGATCCTGAGTGCACTACATGCGAGGGAGAAGGCACTATAACGGAGTACATAGACTAAGCTGAGATTATGCCTAGTAAAGAGATTACCGCGGATGCCATTGTAATTGGTGCTGGATTTGTCGGGGTGAGGGCGGCCATCGAGCTAAGGGGGAGTGGCTACTCTAAAGTAATAGTATTGGAAAAAGAGTCACTACCGTTCTCTAGGGCATCTACATACAACCAGTTCAGGGTCCACAGAGGGTACCACTATCCACGAAGTTTAGAGACAGCTCGGCAGTCGGCCTTGAGCTACCAAAAGTTTATAGAAGAGTATGAACCCGCAATAATAAAAGGCACTAATAGCTACTACGCGGTGGCCGGCGACTCGAAAGTCAATGCCAAGGCATTTACTAAGCACTGCGCAGAAGTGGGCATACCTCTAGTTGATGCCACTCGCTCACAAAAGGATCACTTTAATCTAGAAATGATTGAAGCTGTGTTTGAAGTAGAAGAGTCTTTCTTCAATCCTAATGTGGTCGGAACAATACTGGCTGAAGAGGCCGCCCAATTGGGGATAGAGATTATTTGTAACACAAAAGTCTTAGAAGTTATAGACCATCCTGACTATCTCACGGTCAATGCTGATAACCTTAAGGCTTCAGCGGATGTGGTTGTTAATGCATCCTACGCTGGTATCAACCACATAGGTGGCTATGTACCTAGTTTCTCTAATGAGATTAAATACCAAGTAGCAGAGATCACTCACGTTAAAGCGGCTCCTAACTATAAGAATCAAGCTTTCACCATTGTGGACGGCCCTTACGTGTCACTAACTCCTCGGTATAACACTAAGTATCATAACCTGTCGCATGTTACGTTAACCCCAAGAGAAGAGTTATTTGACACTGGTGCAGGAGAAGCTCTTGAAATTGGCAGGTACCACTCTCGTGCAAAAGATATGATTAGAGAAGCAACTAAGTACATGCCAGATCTTGGTACAGCTCACCCAACTGGTTCGCACTATGAGGTCAAAGCAATCCTTACTGAGAACTCAAGTGATGATGGCAGGCCAATGACTATCAAGAATTTAGACAATCGTAGCTTCTCTATTTTGGGCGGAAAAATTGATGTAATCTCCACTGGGCTCTCCTTGCTGTCTGACCAGTTGCGAGATGGTGGTAGACTATAACTCGCCAACCTATAAGGAGAGATATGAAGGTACTAATTAATCGCTGCCCGCACGGGTTCACACTGTCCGAAGCTCAGAAAGAGCTCTTCCCGGAACTAGCAGCCAACCCAGGCATGCAGGTCAGCGACGTTAACCGCACTGACCAAAGGCTTATTGCATCATTTGAAGCTGGAGACAATCGTGGCGATGGTGGCTCAACGCTAACTATCGTAGAAATCCCGGAGGGTGCAAGTTTCAAAGTAGCACCTCGTGGTGGCTACGAAGAGCTAGCTTGGACCACTGGAGAATTGAACGTTATCTAATGAAAAACACGTACGAAGAAGGATCAGCTGAGCACACTGCTTTTGAGCAAGGTTCTTTAGCTGAACGTACTCGTCTTCTTAAGGTGATAAATAAATACCATACAACTTTCTGTCAGGGCGAACTTTCGGAGCATGACGACTGCACAAAGACAATGCAAATTCGCTATCTGTATGAGTTTGCAACTGAGTCTAGAACGCTTAAGTAGTCTAAGTGTGTCCAATAAGAACATAGCAATAGATAAAAATGGCGTTACTGTGTCATTCTCGGGTAGGTTTAAAGATGCCATCTTCTCCAAGAAGGTGACCAAGCAGAATTTTCCAGGCAGACTAATATCTAGCTTTCTTGATGGTCACAATACTTACGAGATAAATACTCATGGGTACCGTGGACCTGAATTCACTGAAGGTGTAGGCATACTAGCTGCGGGCTGCTCACAGACCTTCGGGATCGGTGTTCCAGAAAATGGAACGTGGCCGCACTTGATGGCGAAGAGTAGTGGGCTGTCTTACGCAAACCTGTCCTACCCCTCTGCTTCAATTGAGTGGATCGTAGAGTCTGTGTATAGGTACTGCGATGAGTTCGGCAGCCCTAAAAACATTTTTTGCTACTTCCCTGACCTGTTCAGGTCTGAGGAGGTCATCAACTTAGCGATCAACGATGTAACTAATAGAGACATCGGTGACTTCCCAAACGGGAGAACAGATGGAGACCAGAAAAAAGCGCTCATAATGTTTTCGGATCTGGACCTAAATTTGAAACAAAGAGCTAGAGTGTCTAAACGACCATACCCGATAGATTCAACAACTCCCCCAGAATCTCCAGTTGTGCGATCAATAAAAAGTATTAGAGGCCTAGAGCGATATTGTAAAGCCGCAGGGATTCACCTGAAATGGTCTGGCTGGACGGATGATTTAACCCAACTGATTGAAAACTACGGCGAAGAACTAGACTTTGACAACTATCTTTTAATGGAAAGTGCCCATAACTGGAGGAGCTCTTTCGGGGATGGGCTGGATTACACGTCAACTAATCCAGAGGACTTGAAGGACTACAGACTTTTGCACAATAATACTAGTAACGAATCAATTAATAGATTTGGTTGCACGGATGCAATGGCAGAAGTTGGGAAATGCACTTGCTACTCTGACTGCCACTACGAATTTGAGGAAGACTTCCCTGAGTCATTCCAGCTTGGTACTGATAGATTTAGAAATGGTCCTGCAACAGGTGCCCATTTAGGGGTGCACCGACACATGCACGTTGCCGATGAATTTTTGGAGAGTCTAAATGGAGCATGAAATTTTCCTACAGTCTCATGGTTCGTACTTATATGTTAACCCTAGAGTCGCAAGTTATATCTATGGAGTGGGTGTGCATAGACTAAATGATACCGGGCAGACGCAACTCTACCCAAAAAATGACCCCGATCAGGAGTACAAGATAAACTCCTTGGGGTACAGGTCAAAAGAATTTAAGAGAGGGACGCCACTACTAGTGGCCGGGTGCTCATATACATATGGAGCTGGACTGCCAGAAGATGCTACATGGGGAGCGCAGTTAGCCGAGAAGCTAGACCTAGAGTACTCAAACCTGTCGCAATATGGGGCATCAATACCCTGGATTGTAGGGAATGTTCTTGCCTACTGTAGGGAATTTGGTAATCCAGAGCACATTGTTTGTGGATTCCCTAACCTGCTAAGAGGTCTGGTGGTGACAGATCAAAGGACCACCACTGCCTACCAAGATGGATCAGGCTACGTACCTCAATACCAAAATGATGTGCGGTCATACCTTATCAATGAGATAGACTCAAGCAAGAGGCCGAGAATTTCTAAGCGCCCCCACGAGGCAAGCGATGTCCTGACGCCCGAAACGGCTGTACTTTATGGAATTGATTACATAAGAATGCTTGAGCAGTACTGCGATGCTGCGGGAATTAACTTAATCTGGTCAATGCTTGAGGGGAGTGCAGACGAACATATAAGGGGTCTTCCAGAAAAGTATAGTTTTAATTACTATGCGGACCTATCTCTTAGGGAGTTTAACCGCCACACTGAGGATACTTCTGAGTGGGGATTCTACCATAATGATGAGTTCCCTGACAAGGTTGGGGAAGTCTGCCACCAAGAAGAGCTCGAACGGTGGGGCCGGTATAGCTGGCTCCTGGGAACAGACAGAGGGTATGGCAAAGTATCTGCCCATCCTGGCGTTCATACAAGTGTTCATTGGGCAGATGGGTTCTATAAAGAATTCATGAGAAGACAGGAGCAGGGTTAGATGACTGAGCAACCAAAATGGTTTGAAGATGGCGGGCAACCAGAAGAAGACAGATTTGCTGATGGGTTTAAAGATGGATTTGGCAGGGCTAGAGAGATCTTCTGGCGAGACTTTATGCGCAAGGCAGGAGACGCTCGACTAATGTCAGAGCAGATCCGCGAGCTAAACCCCTTGAAAGCGGACGAGTTTGCGCTTACGGACGCTATCTATCGAAGTGTTGCAGATAATATCGCGCGGTCCCACAACTTGTACCCTGGTGCCATTGCAGGAGACGAAGCTCTAGAAGGACCTATCGGTAGAGGATTCACTGTCAACTACGACCACCTATACAGGTATTAGGCAAGTGTTATTCTATGGTTGAAGAACCCCGTCTTTACAGATTTGAAGCTTACACTTCAGGCAAAATTATTATTGAGTGGGCCTGGCTTATGCTGGGTGAACTGCAGTCTTACTTGATCAATCAAGCTAACCCCGGCGCTTCCATATATCGAAGAGCAACCAAAGACGAAGAGCAACTCTATGATGATGCCTATGAAGACGGCTACCATATGGCAACGATACAAGAGGTTGTAGACAATAGTAATGGACTAACCTACAGGGTTGAGTTCAATAAAGATGCCAAGGGGGACCTGGATGTAAATGGCCTAGTGGGCCACAAGATGTTCGAGTGCGCGACTTGCGGGAAACATAAAGATCTAGACACTGAGGTTGCGATTATTGAGGCTGGCCCTTGGTATCTTGCAACTTTAAAGAACGATGTGCTATGGTTTAACTGCTACGACTGCACGTCTTTGGGTGTCGATATCTCTCAGATAGAGTTGGAAGTCGACATAGATTGGGATAGTAATGAAGTTCCGGACGAGGGTGAGCAAGGATCCAGTTGAGTGAACTTGGTCTAGACTGGGGCCAATCTGCCGCCCCCCCTCCTAAACAGAGCAAGGCCATGAAGGCCAAAGCTGCAGTAAACGTTTCTATTTTTACTATGGATAAACATAAGTGTGAGGCAGCACATAAAACGCCTGCTACTTTTATTAAGTGTGCACTACGTGTTTATAGGAAAAACGTCGCCGACAGACTCGCCTTGCCGTCAATAGATGTTAAGGGCTCCGGCCCTTGGGCAACTACCCATACTAGCGAAAGTGACAGCTACTACTCACACACTGGGGAGTATGATCTAGACCATCAGCACGAACTTCTAGACGTCACCCTATTCGAGACTTTAGAGGAAGCAGCCGAGTGGCAGAAGTTTCAAGTAAAATTCTGTAAAAGCTCTACTGGTTGTAGTGATGATTGCAATAGTATCGGAATGCATGGATATGTGACTAAGATAGTACTATGAATGAAAATAAAGTGAATTTAGACGAATTTAGAAAAGTGGCCCATGAGTTCTACCAACATGGTGAAGACGTACTTGTAAAGAAACAATCGGACTACGGACCGAAAAATATCTCCATGTCACCCGGCGGACCCCTTAATGGGCTCAGAGTTCGCATGCACGACAAGCTTTCTCGCATAAATAACCTAATTGACAGCGGAGTTGAGCCAGAAAACGAAAGTTTAGCCGACTCCTTCCTTGATCTTGCGAACTATAGCATCATTGCAATGATGGTGATAGAGGGAAAATGGCCAAAAGAGTGAAGAAATAACATCCTCTAGCGTTTGGTAGGCTATAGACATTAAACCGTCGAAAGGCTACAGTATGACATCACACCCTCCAATGTTCTCGTCTGATAAAAAAGAGCAAAAGAAATGGGACGACGGCTTTAAGGCCGGAATAGCAGAAGTCCTCCATGAACTTGAATCTTCCGTAGAGGTTGCAGATCTTGAATCACCAGCCACTGCGTGGGTGCAAGAGCTATCCCAGAAGCTCAGTAAAAAATACGTTTAATAGGGTGTGGCTTCTACTGATAAAATTAGTAGATGGGTACACCTATTACAGATTCTGACATTCCTTCGCTTGAAGGCCGGTTTGTCCACTTCGCTAATCCTAAATTCACAGGTGATGCTCCTTGCATTAGAGCTAAGGTCACCCATGTTGATGCATCAAATAACCCTAAAGTCCTGTATGTACAGCCTCGTGGGGTAGGATACTCTATAAGAGTAGACATAAATTGCTACAACACAGCAGAGAAAGTAGAAGTCGATGAACTCCATACGAGCCACTGAAAAGCAAATGCGGAACCTACAGAAGCAACGTCATGCTTATGATATTCAGGTAATGGTACTCTCTAATCCTCTGTTTAAAAACCTGGGAAAGCGTGACCAGAAGAATCTAGTTAAGCTGATCTACAAAGCTGAGATGATGGAGATGTTCATGCGCGACAGTCAGATTGTGCACATTAATGACTCGTTTGATCAGATTGTAGAAGACGTAGCCAACATGCTGAACGAAGGGTATGAAGGCGACGAAGACGGTGAAGAAGAGCAGCGCTAATCTTTGGTAAAAAGATAACCCCCTATATCATTTCTGATTTAGGGGGTTCCTTTTTTATTTTGATCTAGTAAGCAGAATCTGGCTGTCCACCCTCATAGGTGACAGTGAAGTTTTCCTCTGAAGGAGAACCACCTGAAACCGTTGTAGAAAAGGCGTCAGTTGTTGGAGTGCCGCTATCCCCACCGATTAGACCAAAATCTGCAAGTATATTGAATACAGTAGATGCATCAGCTTGCGGTGCCCAGTCGGTGCCGTTAAACATAAAGATAGCGTTTAAGTCAGACCTATAGAAAAGTTCGCCCTCAGAAGCCACCCCTGGATTTACTGAACCAGAAGGTAGACCTACAGGGGTTAGAAATTTCTTTGCCATAGTCTAGTATTTATCGTTATCTAGAGCAGTAACGAGCGCCTGTAGGGTTTCAGGGCTCCAGGTGCCGTCTGTCTTACCTTTATACGTTCCTGCAGCCTTCAGGAGGCGCTGTAGGGCTGTGTGGGTCAAAGGACCTGGTTTACCATCTATAGGGCCATCATAGCCAAACGACTGTACACTGAGCTGCATTGCCTTATAAGTGTTCTTACCTGGCACTCCATCGGTTGGACCCGTGTAGCCAGACTTGCCTAGAGCCTTCTGGTACTTAGCCCAGTCTGCTTTAGGTAGACCGTTAGCGTATGGGGACTTAGGTGCTGGTGTTGGGGCTACCACCTTAGGCTTTGGGGCAACTACTTTTGGCGTAGGCTTAGGCGTAGGCTTAGGCTTAGGGACAGGCTTTGGTGTTGGCTTAGGCGCAGGTATCGCATTCGCTACCTCTTTGAGGCTAAGTCTTGGCGTAGGTGCTGGTGTCACCACTGGCTTAGGTGCTGGCTTTGCCTTAGGCTTAGGTGCTGGCTTAGGCTTAACGACTGCTTTAGGCTCAGGGTTTGGTACCTTTGGGGCTAGAACGTGAATGATAGCTGGAGCGGTAACATAGATTACCTGGGGCTCATCCTCAACAGATTGCACAACCTCTGGTACCACTTCTGGTACCACTTCTGCAGCCACTGGTTCTGGTGCAGTTAGAGTCTCTTCAGAAACTACAACATCATAGACCTCTACGGTAATCTTGTGAGAGTCTGTAAGAGTGATGCCCTTGTTGATCTCGTCAGACTTTTTCACTGTCTTGTAGTAAACGCTTGCGTCATCTTTGCGGATGCGAACGTTGGACCCTATCGGTGCTCCTGTAACTGTCACGACAACATTGCTGTTCTTAGGTGTGTAGAGTACGTCTACATCGTCCTGTATGTTCTCGTGGATCTCGCTTAAGATTAGCTGTTTAATGTCAGACTTCTCTGAAGTGGTTCCGAAGACGCTCTTTAGTGTCTTACCAGCTGTCGCGTGGAGGTGAACGCCAGAACTGGCTGCTCCACTGTTTCCCATTGTTAGACCGTGTGAAGTATCGCCAGCAACTAGTGTGTCGCCAACTTCTACCTTAACCGCTAGGGATCCGTTGTGACCACCTTTGCAGTTAGTTCCGTGCATGTTGCACTTTAAATGGCAGTAACCAAGATACCAGATAGTACCGTCTTTATCCATTGCAGTTTGAACTACAACCCAGCCCAAGATGTTACTGAACTGTATAAGCTGAACTGTTCCGTCCGCAATGGCTGGAATAAGAGTGATTCCGCTTCGTGAACCTCTAGGGGCCCAATCGGTTCCGGAGTGTGGCTGATATCCTCGGAGACGTCGGAATTCCGACATTGTTCCGAACTCGCCAGTGATGGTGCTCTCTGGGAATGGCATTACCCAAGTCATAATGCTCCTTACATAATTGATGGAGTTGCAGTACTATTTTACCGCGGATGTAGATGTTCGAGTTTGGCCTTGGCTGCCTCGTGAGAGTAACGAATCATTCCAGGATACATGAATCGTCTGAGATCGCGATAATAGTTCTCGTGCCAATGTTTGGGATGCATGTGAACGCACCACTCTCTGGCCGCAACGCAGTTTCTATTGCGTATAACTTTGGCGTCACTTTCCAAGAAATACCTAAAGTAGAGGGTTAGCCTTCTCATTAAAAAAGTTTATCATCGTTTGGTGCTTGGTGAGTTTGATGTGTGCTACTATTATGGGCTCTCGAATGGCAGGTAAAAGAATAACAGAAAAAGTGGCAATTTGTGCACCATGTATGTGTATAATATAACTGCTGCAAGGTTTTTCGTTCTCCCTTGTAGCTTTTGTTGATTGGTAGAACTGCTTAGCATGGGCAGTAAACGGTCCGAGGGTTTTTTCGTAATTTCCCCTCGGGCCGTTTTTTATCTTTGGTGGTTGACACGATTAGATTAAAACAGTAGTGTTCTATCTATGATAAAAAACAGAGAAGAATATAACGAGTACATGCGAAGCTATATGCGTGGCTACTCTAAGGAAAGAAGACTAGAGCATAGAACAAAGATCATGGCTCTACTGGGAAACGTATGTGCTTGTGGCTCCACGACTAATCTGGGCATGAGTCCTGGAGATGATGCGGACGTTAACTTTGACATCTCGAAGAAACTTTCAAGCGCCCCTCTTAGCAAGCTGATGGTACAAAGTAAAACCTACCGTATTAGATGTGGGAAGTGCCGAGCTAAAGACTTCGGTGTTGAGCACGGTGGTGGAGCCTCTGGTAAGAGGAACTGCATCTGTGAACCTTGTAAAGCTCGTAAGGCAGAATACATGATAGCTAGAGGAATTAAATACAGAGCTGTACGAGACGCTAAACGAAAAAGCGATAGACTACTAAAGCAAAATGAATCGAATAAATCGAATGAATCGAAAGGAGAGAACAAATGATTGAACTAACCTGGAGTTGGTTTGCATTCTTCATGGGAGTGCTGGCAACAGTATCCATTGGTTTTTGGGTACTGATCTTTTTTGCCTTCAAGCAGTGGAAAAAGTCAAAGTCATTGGAAGGACCTAGTGATGCTTTTTCAAAAATGATGGGCGACTGGGACTACAAGAGTAATAAACCTAATAGCCTTTAAGCTCCACTTCTGGCTAAAACTAATCGCGGATACCAGCAGTTATACTAAACGTATGACTAGCTGGTATTTTGCATTCTTAATGATAATAGTTGTCTGGGCGCTTGGGGTGATTGGGTTTTCAATCTGGATATTCCGGAAGGTGATCCCGGACGTAAAGAGCCTATTTCTGGAAAGCGACCTGACTGAAGAAGAGAAGCAGATCCTAATGATTAAAGCTATGTTCCCGCCGAAGTTCAACCGTTAACCGCTAAAACTTTAATCTTCGTAAGAGTCTTGCTCTACTTCTTCTTCACCCCAGGCGTAAACCCTGACGGTTTGATATAAATCTATAACTTCTCCAACCAACTTCTCTGTGGCTATCAGAAGGTCAGCCTTTTGTTCTGAGTCAGTGGGCTGGTCAATCTCTAAATGAATCTCTTGGACCGCGTACGCGCAGAGGTCTAACCGTCTTAGCGCTGTGGCTAGGGCGGTTTTAGTGTTGCCTCCGGTTGTGTTTGGTAGTTCCATGTGACAAGTGTATATGTTTTTTAGAGCGGGGATTGGTTAGTGGGGGCAATCGACTTAATGACTCCAATAGTCCAAAAGCGACTATTTGTCCCTGGGCAGTGAGAAGTTGAGAAATAGACCGTCCTATTATTATCAGTAAACGAAGAAGGTAGAGAGGGAGTTTTTGATAATAGATGGAGGGAAAGGTAGGGAAGGTAAAAGGGGGTGTTTTTTAGTTTCTTGATAATAGAATTTTGTTTTATTATCAAAGAACAGAGTCTTGTTGAATGTTTTTTATGATAATAGCACTTAATACTTACTATGTTAAGTGTTATGACTACTAAAAATAGTACTACGCGTGACGCATGTGTGTATGGGTGGGGTGAATTTTTAGTACACATAAGACTTAACTCTGTAAGTGTATAGTATGTTAGTGTAGAGAAGGATTTATTTCCTGTTTGCTTGGGAGAAGATAGTGGCAAAAGTAAATGGTTGTATTGTGTATTGTATTTCAGTAGAGAAAGTGCTAGATTAATTTTATGAACAAAGAGACAGAGACCTGGGAGTTACCTCCAGTGCCAAGATCCTATGTGGATAAATTACGTAGTGAGGGTAACGTGGTGCTGGCACAAGATTACGAGGATCTATACAAGCATCACCAGCAAGAGCGTGAGCAGTTTATTGAGGATCACCTTGGTGGAGATGTTACGACCTTCCACGAGGCTAGCAAGCAGGTTAGGGATAGGTTCCACGATATAGCTTCTGACATTGTTGATCTTCAAAGAATTTCTAATAAAGAAACTAACTATGGGAGAACACCAAAGCAAGAAGCGTTAGATAACTTAGATTTTATGAACGACCACAAGTTGGTCTACAGGCAACAAAAAGATTTACTGGCTGGCTGGTATCAGAATTTAGCTACTGAATTGTTTTACTATGACGGAGTCATTTGGGACAAGATCCCTGATGAGAAAATTAATGAATTGGAGTACTTGGGATGATAGACGAAACGAAACTACAGTCAGTACCAGGAGGGGACGAGCGTGTTCTCTATGACGACTCTGGTAATACTTACTACAAAGATCACAAGAAGGGCATCATCCCTTGGGCAGAATTAGTTGAGGATAATCTAGAACACTCTGTAGGAAGTTTCCTTGATTTAGACCTTGAGGATGTTGGAAAGATTATTTACGTTCGGGTTACTGAAACTGGGTATCAAAAAATCATTGGCTCTGAACGTTCAGGTAAGGCAGTTAGTGGCCAAGTTTGGGAAGACCTGGCTCCAGGATTATCAAGGAAGAGAGCAGCTGATTTAGCTGGCGGAGGATCTCTAGCATCAACTGAGAATCTCGAAGTTCAAGAACCAGAAGCAATAGAGATTGGCTGGTATCAAGATCCTGATGGAAACTTGTATCAGTACGATGGCGACAAATGGGTTGACGGATATGTTTCCGTTGAGCTTAAAAAACAGTTAGAATATCTAGGTTAAAGAAAGAGAGTTATGTTTAAAGAAAATGCAGGACAAATGCGTGGATTCAGAATTGCACGTGATCCAGATGGAATTCTGTTTAGTCCATTCGACTATGCAGGAACGAAGATGGGATATGTAATTACCTATGGCGAAGGTGTGCCGGCTGTGCATGACGGAACCGACTGGGTAGTTGTCATTGAGGATGAGAAGGCTTTGACTTTTGAAGATGATCTTCAGGGACTAATCGTTCAACAAGCAACTGCTATTGCTGCTGGGATGTCTAATCCTGTGTATGCAGAGCTAGGTGCCCAGATGGGTATGTACGCTCAAGCGGAAGCAAGTGTGGCTGACCCTGCAAGTTCCGCACAAACGTTCGGAGCCTAAATGTTTGAGAGTGATTTTGGCATAAGCATGGAAGAGGCGAACATGATTAACGAGGCCTATGCAATAGACCCTCGTAGTAATGATCGACGAATTTGTATCTGCGGTCACTCTGTCTCAAGGCATAGTAAAGTAGCTAATACAAATGGAATCTATGCTTGTCGACCTGGCAGACTAGATTGCCCTTGTGCATCTATGAAGCCAGTTATTATTGTCCCCAACACTAGGTACTTCATGCGGAAAAGTCTAGGCTCCGGAGCAAAGCACGCTTTGGTTCGAGGAGTAGCTGCTGCAATTGAAGCCTCTTCACCAGAAGAGTTTGAGCAACGACGTGAGTGGTTGGTCCCGGCTGAGTGTGAAGTCTGTCAAACCCCTGCGAAATATTACCCCGTTAGGATTACTGCTCAAGGTAAACCGATAACGGATGCAGCGACAGAAATAGATCAAGGACTTTACGCATTCATGTGTGAGTTCCACAGAAACGCAACATACTAGTAAGATAAACTATGATAGTTCGCTATCCCAACATGTTAGGAAAAAAGTAATGAATGTAGAATACACGTTCCTCGATAAGGTTCGACAGTTCTTTGGGCTTGGTCCAACCGCTGCCACAGCTGAGGCACTTCACGCAGAAGTAGTAGCTAAGAGAGTTGCAAGTGCAGCTGCAAAAGCACAGGTCGAAGCTGATAAAGCAAAAGCTAAGAAGCCTGCTGTAAAAAAGCCAGTAGCTTTCAAGAAAGGTGCTGTTGATGGAGATGGCGATGGACTAGTTCAAGATGGAACTCCTCACGAGCGTCCAGCTAAGAAGAAGCCAGATCCAAAAGATAAGAAAACTAAATAGCAAAAAACCTTGCGTAACTTTTTAACCTGTGGTAGGTTGATCCTGTTACTCAAATACGTAGTCGAAAAACCTTGGGAGAGGTATTAGGTGACTACAGCAAAATATACCGTCTCATCATGTTATAGTGATGGGGCGGTATATTTTTTTAGGAGAGGTATGACAGACCTAGTCAAGATCACACTGATAGCAGATGACCTTGGTGTCTCTGTCAAAACTATCTACAACTGGATCAGTGTTGGGAAGCTCGTCATGGTCAAGCCTGGCTTCGTTAGTCAATTAGATGCGTATGAGGTCTGGCTCCAGCAGCGTAGCCTCAAGTCAATGTTTGCAACCTCCAGAGCACGGCAAGGTATTAGAAGAGATAGCTCTGGACGATTCATTCATGTCCCTAAGACGGGGGAGTAAAGTGGAGGCAAATGGAGAAGTGCTTAATGAAGCATCGAAAACCCTTCGTTCACCCTCTCCCCACGCACTTATTCGTCCGAGCACTAATCAACTAACTTTTCATCAGTGTACAATAGTGCTATGTTAACGGCGTGCATAACTCATAACCCGACGGATCCCTTACACTTGGTCAAGGAAACGATCCGTCCACAGTCCTCTCCCCAGTTGGACGGGTCGTTTTCGCTTTACCCTGGTGTTCGCCTTCAGCACAATTACTTGACTTTAAGGACAACCCATGGTAGAATCTAACGGCGAGCTGGAATACACAATAGACGACCCAGTCTCAATCCTTGCCGACTTAACCGAGCTTGGAATCGAAGAGATGGACAGGGGTGTCTGCGAAGATACGTTTGCTAACCGTAAGATCCTCCGGAAATCAAAACTCATCTGGGAGAACCTCTACTCAAACGACGGTAAGATAACCGGCCTGTTAAAAGTACGTTCAGCAGAATCAACTCGCGAGCGCCGGATTCAATCCCTCGCTGAAAAGCGTCCAATACTTGTTACTCCCTCAGACAACAATTCAGATTACCTAACCGGCCTGGATCTAATAGCTGAGGATGCCTCCGACTACCTCGCCCCACCGTGGGTAATAGGAGCCACCAGAAAATGGCTCAAGGAAGTAGAAGCAGGTGGACCGCCCACTGAAAAACGTCAACCGGTTCCAATGCCACACCGATGCAAAGTTATTAAGTTCGACGGGATCCGCTGTATGCTTTGGGGATCGGGACGTCTAGTAGATGACGGCATGTGCAGAGTTCACCTTCGCACTTTAACTTCGAAGACTTCTGATGACATCGAACGGGCCCGCGATAAGTTAACCCAGGCTGCACCGTATGCTGTTGACAAACTTGAAGAACTTATGTTGACCGCTGAATCTGAACCGGTCCAACTTAAAGCTGCAACCGAGATCCTCGACCGAGCTGGGGTTAGGGGCGGCGTGGAAATCGAAACCACCCTTAACATTGATCTGCGTCCAGCGGCTGATGTTATCCAAGAACGGTTGGCCCGTTTAACAAGCGGCGCGCTATCCGAATCGCTGCGTCTAGCAAACCAGGGAACGGACATCATTGATGCAGAAGTTGTTGAAGAGCCAAAGAAAGAAGAAGAAGAAGACCGGCCCGCAACTATTGACGAAGAATCAGAAGAGCGGCCTGCAGCAACTATTAACGCGACGGAAGAGAAGTAACGGATGACCCTGGGTAGAGACTTCACTGAAATACTCAAGACGGCGCGCGATCATTACGAGAGCATAAAAGCTGACCTCCCGAATGCTAAAGACCGCGTCGAACATATTCGCTTAAGCTCCTTAGCTCAAGAAGCACAGAACTTGGTAACCGACCTTGCTATCTTTGAGCTAGGGTTGGTTTATTCACACACCAATAACACCGATGCTTATATTGAAGAGCGCATTGCAGTTAACGTAGAAACGGGTGAGATCCTGGACCTTCCAGAGTTCAGGTCTCCATACAATCCACGTGCTTAAAACAGAACTTGCACTCGAGGACATCAAGGCACTAGGATTTGATGTTGAAGAACTAGCGCCTCAATTGTTTGTGATCAAGAACTTTATAACAGCAGCTGAGCTGGAATCTTTGTATGAAGAAGTAACTTCTTATTCGGAAGAAGACTGGGATCAGTTTTATTTAGCAGAGATGCGCATCCACGCTCTTGATAAGTTTGGCCGGGATGATTTAGAGAATATGCGCAGAGAAGGCCTGATTAAAATCACAAAAGGTTTTTACAACAAAGTAGCTCGGGTTCGAAACGATGAGCTGCGTTTCCGACTGGGTACCCGGCTCGAGTCTATTTACGAAATCTTAGATGAACCTCTGGAGGTCTCCGGCTTTGTGATCTTTCAACGTTTATATGAAGCTACTGAGCTGAAGTATCATTACGACCAACAGTCAGACAAGCTTGTTGCACACGCAGGCGTGCTTTATTTAAATGATGATTACACCAAAGGTGAACTCTTCTTTCCGGGGTTGGGTATTAATGTAACTCCTGAGCCAGGATCTTTGGTGATCTTTCCAGGAACTAAAGATTTCGAGCATGGTGTTCGCCGCCTAGGTGCAGGTCCGGTTAGGTACGTCCTTCCCGCGTTCATTAAAAGTAAACACCCAGATGGATCCATGGCCGGTTGGGCAGAGTGAGTGCTTCGTTAAAAGATGCGATCGCTAGTCAGGAAGTACTCTTCTTGCCGAACTTTTCATCAGCGCTCCCTGGGTGGCCGGTCTTCATAGATCAAATCAATACTGCAAAGTTGCGCGGCGACGCAGATCAAAGAAGAAGTTATTACTGGCGAGCGCCGGTGCGGCCAGGTGATCCCCTTCATGCAAAGTTAGCCATCCTCCAGCAGGCACTTACTGCTGAACTTAATATGGACGTTCGTCCCATCAATGCATATGTCAACATTGCTGTTGGAGAAGAGATCTGGCCAGCGCACGGGGATCCGGAAGATTCATTGTTCGTTCTTTGCGAGGGTTCAGTTACTTGGTTCCTGGATGACGCGGAGTACACTTTGCACCAAGGCGATGCGATCTTCTTCCCGTCGATGACCAACCATGAGGTTAGAGCTCTCACCCCTCGCGCTGCATTCATTTTTGCTGTAGGATAGGTTTATGTTTCGTAAACGTCCGAACCCAGGTGCTGCAGCTGCTCTTCTTGTGAAGACTGCGCAGAAGTACTTGGGTTACACATCAGACCTAGGTGGGAAAAATATCTTTGGCCAGAAAGTCGGATATGATTCTCAACCATGGGCCGGTTCATTCGTTGAAGTTTGCCTGAGGGAGGCCGGCCTGAGGGGCCCGTCATTTGTTTACACTCCAGCGGCGCTCGCTGATTATATTAGATCCGGTAACTTTTCACGAGAGCCGCGGCCTGGATCAATTGCTCTCTTCAACTTTTCATCAAACACTGGACATGCAGCGGACCCATTTGGGATGATGCATTGCGGCGTGGTTACTGATATACGTGAGTTTGAATCAAGCGGCCGGTTCATAACCATCGAAGGCAACACTGAAGGCACAACAACTTTTAGTAAGCGGGACGGCGTGCACCAAAAGGTTCGTTCAATCAATGACGTGGTCATCTTCTGTCACCCAGCAGCGGCTGGTACTTTTAACGGCTCGTTGCTTCGCCTCCTGGATCAGGGCCGCACCAAGTTTAACGGCGAGGATTTAGATGACATTGCTGCAGCGGCGAGCAATCCTAAACCTCTTGTGCTGAAGTCCGCCGTCAAGCACGGTGACCGTAGTAAGAAGCTTGAGATCATACAGCTAGCGCTAGCAACAGTAACGGACCTGCGTGGAGCTGCATTAGGGACCTGGGATCCAGTTACATCAGCGGCGTGCTCAAGATATCAACGGACCATGGGCTATGTCGGGAAAGACGTTACTGGGTTACCCACTCTAACAACATTGAGACGGCTAGCTAAAGAGACAGGCCTGTTTACAGTTGATTGATGATCTGACTCAACGGCCTGGACATCAATACCCAGAGAGTGACGTCCCTGTGATGTTAACCGTCTACACCAAGTGCCCACAGAAATGGATACTGGTAGACAGGGAGACGGGTCAGTCCTACGAAGGAAACAACCCAGGTAAATGGAACAAGCTTAAGGAGCACACCGATGACTAAAGAATTTGATCTCAACAATTACCAGTACACTGAAGACCACATAACTTTTGACCAGTTCTTGGGGTACCGGCCGATCAAGAATCCATTTGCTCCTGAGGACGCAGCTTTTAGTGGAACCCTCTTTCTCCATCAGGATGAGGAGTGGCAGCATATTGTTTCATTGTCCGCGGCCAGCCTCTGGACTTTGTACGAAGAAGAAGGCGTGATCAAAATCCGCAATGGATATCAAGTCAATGGCCGGCTCGGCTACTTTCACTGCGAGCAAATGCACAATGCCCATGGGACCATCATTGTTACAAGTGGCATCCCAACAGCTGGGTTGACCCAGTAACTTTTAACGAAGAGTAAAAGGCCAGGCCAGGCCAGGCCAAAATTGGCCTACACTTTTCACGGCGCGTTAATCAAACCGGATGACGGGCGCGGCTGTAAATACCTGCACCAACAAAACTAACGAACGCTATCTTTTTCACGGAGCGGCGTGCTAAGATATAGTTAAGATCCTGGGTAGGTGCAAGCTAGCTAACGTCATTGCGATGTGGCTATGAACTAGCTGCCCAGGGTCGTTCTTTCTTCCTGGATGACACACGGTTTTTACCTTCTAACGGAGCATGCAAAGAAGAGATCCGATCGCACTCCTCCAGCTTGTGCAGCTATAGTTGCGTTTTCTCCATCTGGGTGTTATAGTTCTACTAACACAACAAAGGGAGAGATACATGATAAAAGAATTCGTAAGCTGCGAACACAACCCGAAGCAGACAGTTACTGACGGGATCTATATCTGCACCTACTGCTTCAGGCAATTGCGACCTTGCGGCAGCTGCTACACAATTGAGCTGACCAACAACAGGACCAACTACGGCTGCTTCGACTGCGCTCCAGAAATGATGGTCGACTAGATGGTGCCCTGCCCCTGCGATGACTATAAGAAATTTAAATGCATGGACTGCAGATAACTGCGGGGGTTTTCCTTTTTCCGACACGATAAAAATTAGTTTGCAAATGTGCTTGCTATTTTTGCAGGGAGATGCTATACTATCTACACGAACGATGAAAGGGACAAAATGCAAGAGCGAGTTACTTGGGTTGATTACAGTTGGAAAGACTCAGAGGTACCTGGAGACACAAAGGCACAAGTTGTGATTCTGAACGACAGCAACAAGTATGAGCAGATGTCTGCGGACGAGACCTTCGATGAGCGTATCTGGTTCTACTTCCAAGACGAAGCAGAGTTTCAGCGTGCCTTTGATACAAGCAATGACGAGTTTGAGTTTGTAATTACCAGAGAGGAAAACTAATGAGCAAGGTTATTAGAGCAAGCATTGTTTTTGAATACTTGGTGGATGGGGATGAAGTCCTAAGTGAACTTACACCCGAAGAACAAATTGAGTATGTCAAAGAAAATGTCGTAGAAGACATAATGTCTATGGGTTTTGGGAATTCTGATTCCTTACTAGCCGCAATTGAAATCAAAGTGCTAGAGGCATAGAAAACTAGTTAGAGAGGGTAAAAATGAACGCGCGCCTAGTAAATCGCTTGACTAATTAGCGGCTTGCTGCTACTGTTGAACTACTAACGAAAGGGAGAAACAAAATGGGATTAGACATGACATTATCAGGCAAGCGCTATGTCCGAGGATATGAAGGCTCACCAGAGTCTGAGCAAAAGCTTTACAAAGATACTATGGAGTCACTAGGCCTGACCGGCTTGGGTGAAGGAACTCATATGTATGTGACGTTCACCGCTATGGACTGGCGTAAATGTTCCGCTGTCCACAACTGGTTCGTTGTAAATGTCCAGGACGGCGAGGACGATTGCGGTAGTTACGGAGTGAGCCGTGAGCAAATCGGCGAGCTGATAGACCTATGCGAACGGGTTGCCAAGTCTGGAGACCCAGAGTATGCAGAGGAACACTTACCGACGTCTATGGGCTCCTTCTTTGGGTCGACGGAGTATGACGAGTATTACTTCGAACAAATTGACGAGACGGCGAGACGGCTTGCAGAGATACTCACACAGCTACCTGAGACCCCAGACTTCTTCACAAACGTCAGACTTGAGTATTCCTCTAGCTGGTAATAACGGCGTGCAGTTCTTGCGGCGAGCGCCGTCCAAATAACAGGACGGCGTGCGCTGTATCCTATACTGATGCGCTCACTAGAAGTCCACGTATTTGAAATTGAGACCGATCTCGATCACGCTCTGCGTTCAGGGATTGCGTTGCCAGAGCAGTTAGCAATGACGGAGTGTCGCGAATGCGATCTAACTACTGGGATCTGCGATGGAGACTTTGAACCGTTCGTTGTAGTGATTGACGAAAATGATCAAGACTGGATCCTCTGCACCGATTGCGCCAGCGCAATATTGGACTATGTCGATACCTACTTCCCTCCAGTGACTCGAAGTCACTTTGTTGTGGATGATGAAGAGTACGAACCACTCTAAGTATTCATTTTTTCTGGCTTTCTCTCTTCTTTGTTATTTGCTACTGTTTAGTTAGCAACAAATGAAAGCTAACTACCAATAAATGAAAGAGAACCAATTTCCAAAAAATAGGTTACTTTTTCCTTGCAAGTGTGCTACTGTTGACTCAACACCAAAAAAGGAGAGAGAATGACAAAAAGGATTTACTGGGCAGACATCATAGTTTGCGAGGACCAACTGTTTGAAAACCTAGACGCATTAGTTGCCGTAGCAACTGAAACACCAGTGGTTTTTCTAGGTTCGTGGCACACAGACAACATTCTCGTTAGCGCCGAAATCAGAGATGGTTTAGAGCTAACTTGGACAGAGCTTGACTGTGACGAAAACGACAACGACATACGAGTTCTCAAAATTGAGTCTTTCACCTACAGCGTTTCTACAGAGATGGCAGTTCTAGTAGGGAGCGACTAATGCCGAACTGGGTATCGAACAGCGTTAGGGTTACAGGACTCGAAGCCGAGGTTCAGAGATTCATAGGGCAGGCAAAAGCTATGCCAAATACTTTTGTTGAGACAGACGAGGACAAGTGGGATTCCGAACTCTCATTCGCCAACTTTATTGCGCCACCACAGGAAAGCATTGACTCGGGAGAATACCACGAAACCAAAGGCTGGGTTGGGGGCAAGGAGTCTGGCAACTCAGAGAATAATTGGTATAACTTCAACAGCCGAGAGTGGAACACCAAGTGGGACGCTGGCGAGGTTTCTCTAACAGCCGAAGCAGCAAGCGCCGACTTCGAATTTCACACACCTTGGTCGCCACCAGAGCCAGTTTTCAGATCTATGGTTGAGCAGTTTCCTGAGCTACAGTTCGCCATTTCATACGAGGAAGAGCAAGGCTGGGGTGGAGAGTTGGTCGGTGCAAAAGGCGAGCTGGCTATTGTCGAGGAATACGACATTCCAGATTCTCACGCCGACTATGTTGGTCGTGACAGAGAAGATAGTTGCGCCTGTTCTTGGGCAGAGGATAAGGACGATTGGTATGACGATTGCCCGAACAAACGAGAAATCTTTGTTCAAGTTACAAAGGTGTATCGTCTTAGTTCGAGCGACCCAACAGAAGCGAGAGCCGAATACTTAGAAATTGAAATGGGCGAAAAGAAATTGCCTGTCGAAGAATCTGACTTGGGTTCGTTTGTTCTCGTAGACGAAGATGGTAAGCCGCTACAAGACTAATCACAAAGATTGACCTCACTTCGGTGGGGTTTCTCTTTTGCCTAAAGTTGTATTCATTTTTTCTTGCAGGTTTTTGCCGTTACCAAACTGTTACCAAACTTTTCACGAAACATTTGACATTCCCTCTTTTCTGTGGTTGTATTTACCTATCGCCAAAAGGTGAGAGACACGAAACGAAAGGGGAAGTCAAATGACTTCATTAGCAGTAACAGCAGTAGCACCTAAGATTATTGGCAAGGCAGTCTACCTAGAGTTGGTAGTAAACCCTGCACTCACTCCCGACCAGCAGAGAACTGTTTGCGGTTGGCATGGGGCAGCAAGTAGCACGAAACAGATGATTATCTTTCCTCAGTATCAGGACGATACTGGCAAAATTATGCAGTCAGTTGTAATGACCAGAACTGTCTCAGAACACTCGCCTAGAGCGCAGTGGGATACCAGCTACACCAGAGGCTTCGCCAAGTTGGACGAACCAGACATGGAAGTCGTTAGTGGACACCACTCGGACTACACAAATGTAGAGCATTACTCGAAAGAGGAATTTGACGAGCTTCCAATACTCCAACAAGTAGCGTCCAGACAGCGCACTTTGGCGCTAACTTTGAAGCGTGAACTACTCGGCACAGCTTATGGCGAAGTCATAAAAGATGAGCCTGAGAGTTCCGTAGTCCAAGCTTGGGTAGTTCGTGACGATACTCCACTTGCCGTTGAGATTACCAACGAGGACATGGCACTTTTGCATGACGAAAGCAAGACACCTCAAGCAGTTATTCGCCGAATAAATAAAGTTCGTGAATCAGTCTTGACATTTCCAAACAAACTGGCATAATTAGACCAGACACAAAACGACACGAAAACTAAAGGGAGACACGAAAATGTATCTAAAAAAGAGTATTTATCTAGCACCAGCACCAACGCTCAGTAGCACCTTGGACTTTGACAAGCTTATGACAGAGCTATCGTCCACAGTAGCACTACCAACTTTGGGCGTGACTACCTCGGTTCTTGATACCCTAATGCGACCAGAGGGCAGGGCAACACTTCGCTCGAAGGCAGGGGCAAAAGCAGTCAAGCCACTTGGGATAGACTTGGGAGCAGAAACCCCAAGCCTTGCGGAGACAGTTGAGATAATGGAAACCACAGAATCGCTCGAAGGCTCGGAGAGTTATCCTCGACCAAATGGTGAGGACTACTATGCTCGACCTTGGGGCGAACACACAGATGTTGAAGTCCTAAGAAAAGCCAGAGCCGAAGGTCATGCCATTTTACTTTATGGAGTCCCAGGAACAGGCAAGACAGCTTTAGTTGAAGCTGCTTTTCCAGAGGAACTTTATACCATTCTTGGCTCAGGCGATACTGAGGTTGCCGATTTGGTCGGTGGCTATGTCCAGACTCAGAGCGGTGGCTTTGAGTGGGTGGACGGAGTTTTGACCAGAGCTGCTTCTGAGGGCAAGGCACTTCTGATTGACGAAATTGGGTTGATTGACCCGAAGGTAATGTCAGTTGTTTATGGGCTAATGGACGGAAGGCGTGAGCTAGTCGTAACTCAGAATCCAGAGCGTGGCACTATCAAGGCTAAAGAGGGCTTCTATGTCGTTTCAGCCACGAATCCAAATGTCGCAGGTGTTCGTCTGAGTGAGGCGCTTCTATCGAGGTTCGCTATTCATGCCGAAATGACCACAGATTGGGCGCTTGCTAAAAAGCTTGGCGTTCCACAGAGTGCCGTAGTTGCTTCTCAGAATCTATCCAAAAAGGTAGAGAATGGAGAGACTTCATGGTCACCACAATTCCGAGAGCTTCTAGCTTTCCGAGACTTGGCAAAGAGTTTTGGAACTAAGTGGGCAGTTCAGAATCTACTTGCCAGCGCACCAGAAATTGACAGACCAGTTGCCTCAGATGTATTTGGTCGAGTATTCGGCGAAGCGATAATGCCAGCCAAGATTTAGTTGAGTATTCGTGTCCTCGACTAATGGGGAGTGTCAGGAAAGTTTTTCTGAAATGGACTTGACACTCCTACCCATTAGGGTGCATAATTAGACACAGCACAGAAACGCCGACAAAAGGGAGATTCAAAATGGCACACTACAAAGTAAAGAGTTCAAGGCTTACAAGTCGAGAGACTACAACTAGTCCAGAGTGGCTAAAAGTTGGAAGCCAGATAAGCAGATTTGTCAATGACCTATCGCTTCGAGGCGACCTAGTTGTATTCGTGGGTGGCGACGAAGTTGCCGAGGGCGAAGCAGTTGCGGCTTACTACGCCGACATAGCCGAGATTGAGATAAACGCTTCAAAGGCGTTCGGTGAAATTACTACGCCAGAGTTCGTTGGAGATTTCAATGAGCGCACAGTCCAGTATGAGTTCCCAATGGCAACTGGAATCATTTTTCACGAAGCACTCCACGCCAAGCACACAGCTTGGGACACAAACTACTTGCAGACTCAGCTAGACAACCAAGAAGGTCAAGCCTTCATGTTGTTAGAGGAATCCAGAATCGAAGCCAAGGGCGTTCTTGAGCGACCACTAAACAGAGAGTTCCTCAGAGCCTCAGCTTTGGAAATGGCGCTCGAAGGCGTGGACGAAAAGCAACTGGCAACTCTCGGTAGCGACCTATGGGTCGTTGCGAATCTTGCAGGGCTATCGCTTGCTCGGTATGACGCCAGAGTTTTGGACAGGTCAGATGTCATAGACATTTACAAGATTGTTGTTTCCATTCTCGGTGAAAAACTTTATGAGGATTTGCGCCTAGTTTGGGTTGCGTTCCAAAAGCTCACAGTTCCACAGGTCGAAGAAGCTATTACGCTTGCTAAGAAGTGGGTCGAGCTATTGCGTGAGGCAGACCCCGAAGGTGAGCCACAGGGAACAGGCTCAGCTTTTGAGCCAAGCGAAGGCGAAGGCGAAGGCGAAGGCGAAGGCAAGTCTCCAAGTGAAGGCGTTCAAAAGTTGCTCGATAAAATGAGCGACCAAGGAATGACCACAGAGCTTTCAGCTAACGACAAGTTGGCAGACCAAGAGACTCAAGAGAAGTGGCAGGACGAAGCCAAGGCTCGCCAAGAGGAATCCAAGTCCAAGAATCAGAAACAGGACACAGCTCGCAAAATCTTTGACAAGAGCCATAATGCAACTGGCTCAAGCTCAAACTCGACAGTCAGCGAGCGCCGAGCGCCAACTGGCGCAGAGCGAGCCAGCGCAGTCAAGGTAGCGCAGATGTTGGACAAGGCGAAGTATCGTGAGCGTTCGGTTCATGTTCGCAAGACTCAAGCGCCACAGGGTCGCCTGATTGCTCGTAATGCCGTCCAGAATAAGGCAAGCGAAGCTATGGGTCGCCGAGGCGAACTACCAGCTTGGAAGTCGAAGTCTCGCAAGCACACAGACGACCCGACACTACGCCTTGGTATCATGGTGGACATTTCAGGGTCAATGGGTTCTGCTATGCAAGCTATGGCGACCACAGCGTGGGTTATGGGTGAGGCAGGTCGCCGAATTCAAGCCGAGACAGCTATGGTTTACTACGGCTCGGGTGTATTCCCTACTCTCCGCAGAGGTCAGAGGCTAGACGAAGTTTCTGTCTACACCGCACCAGACGGAACTGAAAAGTTCGGCGAAGCTTGGAGCGCACTAGACGGCGAACTTGGACTGACTTTTGGGACAGGCGTGAGAATGATTGTCAATGTATCGGACGGACAATACACACCTCAAGAGCGTGAGAGAGCTTTGGCTATGCTCACCGAGTGCAAGCAAAACGGCGTGGCAGTTCTTTGGATTACTCCAAAAGATTGCTACGGCTCACCAGCGAGCAACCTTATCCGACAGGCGAACTGGGGCGTGCATTTAGACCAGCTCGACACCGCTCAGATTGCGTTGCTAGTCGGCAAGTCGGCAAGCGAAGCTTTGGGAAAAGTTGGGGCAAGCGCCTGAACTAACCCATAACGGATTGCCTATCCAGAGGTCGAGCTACCCTCAGTTACCGTTTTTCTGAGAATAAGTTCCTGACGGATAGGTAACAGAAACCCCAATTACCTTTACCCCCTTTTTGGTAGTTGGGGTTTCGCCATACCCTGAGATTTGTTTCCAACTGCAAAGCCCGCACCTTTTGACCGCACATGAAAAGTCAAGCCCGCAGATCTCGATACCAAAATTTGTATTCATTTTTTCTTGCACTTTTTCGATACTTCCAATGAGGCTTCCCTTTTGCTAGATAACCCTGCTAGTATTGGAGTATCCAATTAGGGCGAAACAAAAGTAGCCCAAAAAAGAAAGGGGGGACAGAATGGCGACAGCCACTTCGTCCCAGACAGCGTCAGAAGGCACTGTCAAAGTTTCACGACAAATCGTGGAACTAATCAACGAGCTTTCCGAAGTTCGTTCCACCTACAACACAGCGAAGGCTCGTGTTGAGGAACTCCGCAAGGAAGTTCTATCGCAGGTTGGCAAGGCGAACTTGACCCTTATCCACCACAACATTGAGGTGGCTCGCATTATCGAGAGCAACCCAGTTCGTGTCGATTCAAAGTTCTTGGAAGAGAATTTTCCAGAGGCGTATGAGGCGTCCTTGACCTCGACTCAGCAGTTCACCATTCGCTCGGTCACACGAACGAAATAACCAGAAGGGGTTGGGCGAAAGCCCAGCCTTTTCTCACCACCAGTTCCGTATCCACTTTTTTATTGGAGTCCCGTAAAAACTTCACATCAGAGTTGCAAAGTTGCACCAAGTGTGATTAGATAGACACATCAAACGAAAAGGGAGACAAAATGAACGCACCACTAGAGCTAGAGGACATAGCCGGAATGAGCCTGTCAATAACAGGCGTGCTAGTCGAGAATTATTTGCAGAGCGGTTATGCCGACCCAACTATGTATCGGACATTGAGAGCCGTATCTGAGCTTGCCGAGCAGTATAAGGAACGGCTTGCGCTAAATGGTTCAGCACCAGACGACTTACTAGAAGCCGCAGATGAGCTAGTGAACAGCCTGAAGGTTACCGCTATGGAATGTGGCGAGATAGTCCAGAAGATTATCGAG